>OQVQ01000001.1_pt1 | contig 137867 bp, 120 predicted proteins | sample 1691491 | NCBI WGS metagenome assembly OQVQ01 (sample SAMN03418252, study PRJEB22391) | human gut metagenome | biome: human-gut; feature: organic feature; material: feces | host: Homo sapiens | place: Tanzania | collected 2013-01
TGTAAAAATCCTTTCCTATTATTTGGTGCCTAAATTGCTTAAGCTAATTATACCATTGTGAAATAGCATATTCAAATAATATGAAATAAATTTGTAATAAATTAAGAAATTTGTTTATGCATTTTGGCGCGGAAGGAGCAAAAGCTTCCCCCGCGCACATAGCTTTTCTTTTTAAAATATGTCTTTTGGTTGTCTTTTTGCATTTAAACGGTCTATATAAATCTTCAACTTCAACAAGTTTTTCCGAAGCCATAATTTTATTTTTTAATTCATCGGTTAATAACCCTTTTTCATCAATAAGTTTTATAACATTTTCTTTGCGTTCTAATAACTTATTTTCATAATCATACACTTCGTTTATTTTTCTTATTTGCTCTTCTTCATAACCAGTAATTAACCACGTTGGATGAGATTTTACAATAATTGTATTAATACCAAACTCTTCAGTTTTAAAACCATATTCTTCTAACAAAGAAAAGTTTTCCTTAATAATTAATGCCTCACTCGCACTAAGTTCTATTTTAACTGGAATAAGTAAATCAACAATAACAATTTTTTTCTTTAATGCTGCTAGTACTTTTTCATAATTAATTCTCTCAGCTGCGGCATGTTGATCAATTATATACATACCATCTTCATTTTCTGCAATTATATAAGTAGAATAAACTATTCCTCTAGGTTCCATTTTCTTAATACGATATTCTTTTTCAACCGGAACTTCTTCTACTTCTTCAGTATTTTTATTTTCTTTAGTCTCATTATATCTTTCTTCTCTAGCATTAACTTCAAAATCAAGTTTAATTTCTTCATAAGAAGTCTTATCACAATGCCCCATATGCCAAAACTAAAAATCTGTGACATTAATTTAAAAGGAATATTTCTGACGCTCTCTTCCCAATCGTCGTCGTCCATATCGTAGGTATAAGTGGCGTTGGTCGACGTGGTATCTACATCTGCTACTGCAGAAGTAGTATCCGAGAATGCTTCTATGGCATTTGCAGTGTCGGCTTTATGTGTAGCCTTACTATCTACTTTTGTTGTTGTGGTTGTCGCTCCAGGGTGATGGCGATGACGCTGAGCATCGGTAGGCAAAGAGAGACAAAGCATCAGGGATGCAATAACGGTGATGATGATTGAATGTTTCATTGCTATACTGTTGTTTTAGTTATTTTTTATACGTTTGACGAAGTGGATGCTCATTTAGTTGCAAATATACGAAAAAAAAACTATTTTTGCATACAAAATTAATATACGCACCATGACATTACCAAAAGACTTTGAACTATACACCCGCAATTTAATGGGTGAAAAGCTATACGAGGCTTTCTGCCAAGGACTTTCAGAAGAGGCTCCTACAAGCATCCGCATAAACCCTTTTAAGGTTGATGTCGACAACATCATTATTGGCAACGGCAACGAGCTTGTGCCATGGTGCAAATATGGTCATTATCTCAGCGGTCGACCTCCGTTCACCTTCGACCCTATGCTTCATTCTGGTGCCTACTATGTGCAGGAGGCTTCGTCGATGTTCATCGACCATGTCGTCCGCCAAACCTTCGGCTCTGAGCCTATAAATGTTCTCGACCTCTGTGCTGCTCCTGGTGGCAAGTCTACTTGCGCCATGTCGGCATTGCCTGAAGGAAGCATGCTTTTCAGCAACGAGCCTATCCGCCCTCGTGCCATGGTGTTGGCAGAGAATATCACTAAGTTTGGCAAAGACAATATGGTGGTCACCAACAACTATCCTGCCGACTACAAGAAAGCAAAGATGGTGTTTGATGCTATCATTGCAGATGTGCCATGCTCAGGCGAAGGAATGTTTCGCAAAGACGAGGGGGCAATAGCTGAATGGAGTACCGACAATGTGGAGAAATGCCGCAACTTGCAGCGTGAGATTGTTTCTGACATATGGAGCTGTCTGAAGCCTGGCGGTATCATGGTGTATTCCACTTGCACCTTCAATGCCCACGAGGATGAGGAAAATGCGGAGTGGATAGCTAAAGAGCTGGGTGCCGACTTCATCGAGGTAGAAACGGCTAAGGAATGGAACATCACTCCTGCTCTATGCGGCAATCTTCCTGCCTATCGCTTCATCCCTGGCATATCAAAGGGCGAAGGTCTCTTCATGACCATTCTTCGCAAACATGGCGACACTGGCAAGGCTGACAGCCAAAGGGATTTGCTGAAAGCGGCTGAGAAACGACTAAAGATTATTGCCAACGGCATAAAAGCGCCTGAGATAAAGGGCAAGCAGATCATCCCTGACCATAGCGAGGCTATGAGCATCATGAGGGATAAGCAGAAATATCCTACTGTAGATATCGACTATACTCAGGCTATTGCCTATCTTCGTCACGAGGCTATCACGCTCGATGCTGCGGCTCCTCGTGGCATAGTGTTGCTGACCTACAAGGATGTACCTCTTGGCTTTGCTAAAAACTTAGGCAACAGGGCAAACAACCTCTATCCTCAAGAATGGAGAATTAAGAGTACTCACATTCCTGCCGACTTTAGCGATATCATATCATGGTGAAGATAAATATCATAGCTGCCATCGACAACAACAGGGCTATAGGCTATCAAAACAAGTTGCTGTTTCATATCGATGAGGATATGAAGCATTTCAAGCAGCTCACCACGGGCCACACCATAGTGATGGGTCGTCGCACCTTCGAGTCATTGCCTAATGGTGCCCTACCCCATAGGCGCAATATTGTGGTTAGCACTACTATGAAACAAAGGGAGCTTGCAGAGGGCTACTCCTATCATAAGCAGCAGGGAATAGAGGTATTCTCAAGTCTCACAGAAGCCTTGGCTGCATGTGCCAACGAAGAAGACATATATATAATAGGTGGAGAAAAGATATATCAGCAAGCCATCGCCATTGCCAATCGCCTCTACCTTACCATCATCGATGCCTCAGCCCCCAATGCCGACGCATGGTTTCCCCCCTTCGATGGTTGGATGTTGAAAGAAGAATCCCCCCGCCAAGGCTATTCCTTTAGAGTTTATGAAAGGGTAAAAGGGTAAAAAAGTAAAAAGGTAAAAAGGTAAAAAGGTAAAAAGTAAAAAAGTAAAAGGGTAAAAGGGTAAAAAGTAAAAAGATAAAAAGTAAAAAAGTAAAAGGGTAAAAATGTAAAAAGGTAAAAAGGTAAAAAGGTAAAAGGCTAAAAAGTAAAAAGAGGGTGTACCAAAGTCATCATGCTTTGATACACCCTCTTTCTATATTATTGTTTGTGCATCTGTCTTGAGTTATAGTATATAAAAATACACACTAAACATTAAACATTAAACATTACACATTAAACATTAAACATTAAACATTACACATTAAACACTACACATTACACATTAAACATTACACACTAAACATTCTCCGGCTCTTCATTTTCGTCATCATCGTCGTCGTCATCTGCAAGATAGTCAGGAATAGGAATCTGACGATCGATAACAGCATTAAACGATACGATGGTTTCGCTACGAGAAAGTCCTAATGGCTGTAGCTTATCGTGGATGATGTTGAGCAAATGGTGGTTGTTGAGAGCATAGATTTTCACAAACATGTCGTAGCCACCAGTAGTATAGTGGCATTCCACTACCTCTGGTATCTGCTTCAATTTCTCTACCACACTATCAAAATGTGAAGGGTCTTTAAGATAAAGACCAACATACGCACATGTTTCGTAACCTATCTTCTCAGGATTGATTACAAACTGCGAACCAAGCAGAATACCTGCGCTAACAAGTTTCTGTATACGCTGATGGATAGCAGCACCACTAACGTTGCATGCGCGTGCCACCTCAAGGAAAGGAACGCGTGCATCTTGTGCTATCATTCCAAGAATCTTCTTGTCGAGAGAGTCTAAACGATGTGACATTTAATATAGAAGTTTGTTTTATTGGTTGCTTACATGATTACAAATAATTACATATGAGTCCTCACATAGGCAATTTGTTTATAATTTGTTTGCAAAGTTACAATTTATATTTTAGATTGCAACTAAATCAAACTATTTTTCGCTCGCAGAATAACAAACATTATATATTTTTGCCTGTCTTGCGGCTTGTTTCACCGCCGTAACCACTCCCATAGGTGCTTTCTTGTCGGCATAAATGGCTATCATGAGTTTCTGCTTGTCTTCGGGTGCTATCTCTGCCTTGGCTTTTATCAGATAGTCCACCACCTCGTCTAATGCCACCACCTTGTCAGCCACCTGCACACACACGGGCTGTCCCACGGCCTTGCCATCGGCGGTAGTCTTGCTACCTATATACACATGTATCGTTGCCGACTTCTTCTTCACCTTCGACAGCTCGGTGCCTTGCGGAGTTTGATATCTCACCTTCATCACGTCGGTACGCATGTGGGTAACTATCATGAAGAAAAACAATACCGTGAATATCAAGTCGGGCAACGATGCCGTGTTTAGTCCCGGCATCTCTCTCTTGCTGCGTCTTATCATGCTCATTTCTCACCTCCTTGTGCCTCAGCCACCATATTATATTGTTCACTTATTCGCTGTGGGCACATATTCTTCACCCCCTCTCGTTCCTTGGCAGAAAGCTTAGAATATGGCTTCGAATATTTCTTCAGCGCTATGCCGTTGCGTATATCGGCATAGGCAGCAACAATCTCGTTTTGTATTTTGAAGTAGGTGTCGTACGACGACATAGGCTGCGCATTGATAGTGATAAGATGCGATTTGCCCACACGTACCACAAAGTCGCGCACTTGCTTTCTCAGAGTTTTCATCTCTAATGGCTTCCCGTCTACAAATGCAGAGTCGGCATCCGTGATGGTGATAGCCATAAGCTTATCTTTGTCGATATTGGTTTCTTGTTGTTGCTGCTGATTGTCTACAGGAGGAAGCACACGACGCAAACCCTTGTCAAGATCCATAGAGGTTGTGACAAGGAAGAATATCAGCAGCATAAACGATATGTCGGCTGTTGACGTGGTGTTTAGGCCTGGCACCAAGCGTCGCTTATTGCGTTTTATCATCTTCTCCTACTATTTTTTATTGTAAACACTATTATTGCCACTATGGCAACAACCACAAGCGCCAACGAACTGTTGACAAACATATCTGCCACATGCAGCCACCATTTGTCGGCATATTCTTCGCCATTCACCATCATGGCTTCCGACGATCCTAAAGCCAAGGTCACCAGCAAGAGTATCGCAGTCAGTCCTGCCACACCATAGGTAATCTTCTTCACCGGTATGTTGTTCACGGTTCGCTCGCCCTTGCCTCTCGTAGATAGTGCTCGCGCCATCGACCATACGGTTGTTCCTATCGCAAGCACCACCACCAGCACCATAAAAACCAACAGCACATTGGTGAACAATGGTGCCACAAAGTTGGAATCTTCGGCATAAGGGGTGTCATAGCCAACAAACCAAAACAGCATAAACACCACCATTGTCAATACCGACAATGCCACAAACATCCTACGACTCGGAGCATTGCCCGAAGGTAGTTGCAGATTGTGAATATTTATCTTTTTCAACACTTTTAGTCGTTCTTATATTTTGCTATTGAGTCAAGGAGTGTTATCGCACTCTCTTCCATCTGACTTGTCAGATGTTCTATTTTTGAGAGTATATAGTTGTAGAACAGCTGCAACACCACAGCCACGATGATACCGAAGATGGTGGTGATAAGTGCCACCTTCATACCCGATGCCACGATGGCTGGACTAATGTCGGCTGCCTGCTGCATATTGTCGAAAGCCATCACCATACCTATCACCGTTCCCAAGAATCCTAATGATGGTGCCATAGTGATAAACAAGGTTATCCACGAGCATCCCTTCTCCAAGTTGGCAGCTTGCACAGAACCATAGCTTGATATCGAGCGCTCTATATTGTCCAAACTCTCGTTTATTCTCACCAGTCCCTGATAGCATATCGAGGCTACCGGACCACGGGTGTCGCGACACAAATCTTTGGCTCCTTCTATATCCTTGGCCTGTATCTTGCTGTCTACATCTGCCATAAACTTCTTGGCGTTTATCTCCGACAAGCTAAGGTATATTATTCTCTCTATGCAGAAAGCCAAGCCCAATACCAACGCCAATGCCACGAGCGACATAAAGCCTGCGTTGCCCTCAATAAACTTTCGTTTCAAGGCATGCTGCATTCCGCCATCTTCTTCTGCCGTCATGCTCTCGTCGCTATTGTCCATATAGCTGTCAGCAGCAGCCATAGCGCTATCAGCATCCAACGCTTCTACTGCCGAAGTGTCTGCCACGGCAGTTGTGTCTACGGCAGCAGCCTTGGCTTGCTTGTCTGCCGGAGCAGCCATCACGCCATTGTCGGTATGCCATACAGCCACCATGCCTAAAAACATCATCAATAAGATAATCTTCTTCATCTTTCTTTAGTATGTATGTGTGTATATTCTACTTTTACCTTTTTACTTTTTTACTTTTTCACCCTTTTACCTTTTCCCCTTTCACCTTCATCACTCTCAATGCCGTAGCCGTGGTTGTTGCAGCCACTTCTTCAGCTGTCACACCATAGCTCTCAGCCAATTGTTGGCATATCAGCGGTACATACGAACTCTCGTTGCGTTTACCACGATTAGGCACAGGTGCCATATATGGGCAGTCGGTTTCGAGCACTATCCTGTCTAAAGGCACTACTGCGGGCAAATCTTCGCGCAGATGGCTACTCTTGAATGTCAGCACGCCACCTATGCCAAGCACAAAACCATCGAAAGCCAATAGTTCTGCCGCCTCTTTCTGGTTGCCGGTGAAACAATGAAACACACCTCCACATAGCTTGTCGGCATACTTTCGCAATATTGCCACCATCTCGTTTTGTGCCTTTCGGCAATGAATCATTAGTGGCAACTGGCATTCCACAGCCCATTTCACCTGAGCCTCGAAAGCCTCAAGCTGTTGCTGTTGGTATTCGCGCGACCAATAGAAGTCTAAGCCCACCTCGCCAATGGCGATATATTCTTCTGTCATCATCGCCTTCATCTTGTCTATCACCTCCAGATAGTTGTCCTTCACATCCTCAGGATGAAGTCCTATCATCGGATAGGCATAGCCAGGATATTTATGGCAAACAGCCAGGAGGTTGTCCATGCCCTCAAGGTTGATGGCTGGCACAAAGATTTTTCCTATGCCTGCAGCCTTGGCTCGTTCTATCACCTCAGGCAAATCGTCCTTAAACTCCTCGCCATCTATATGTGCATGTGTATCTATTAGCATCTCCATTACTTCACTCTGTGCATCATCTTGTCAGCATAAGCAAATAGTTCTGCCTTGCGCTCAGCAGGAGCATTCACGGCATCCAGATACTTACGACTCTGCTCAAAATAATATTCTATCTTCTTTTGTGCCAACTTGTCTATACCTATCTTATTATATAGGGCTGTCACGGCAGCTATCTTCTCCTTATGGTCAAACTCCTTGGCTGTAGTCCATTTTGTAAGTTCTTCGCGCTGCTCGTCGGTAGCAAGGTTGAAAGCGTTTATCAGCATATATGTCTTTTTGTTCGACACTATGTCGCCTCCTATCGCCTTTCCAAACACCTTTGTGTCGCCATATACATCCAGGAAGTCGTCTTGCAACTGGAATGCCAAGCCTATCTGCTCGCCAAACTTATATAGGTTTTCGGCATCTTCGGCTGAGGCATCTGCAAGCAATGCTCCCATCTTCAGGGCGCAAGCCAACAACACGCTGGTCTTCAAGCGTATCATCTCTATATATTCGTCTTCCGAAACATCGTTGCGGTGTTCAAATTCCATATCATACTGCTGTCCCTCGCCAATCTCGAGTGCAGTCTCGGTAAATAGCGCCATCACAGCAGGCAACTTCTCCGGGCTGCATTGTGCCATACGCTCATAGGCGAGCACCAACATCGAGTCGCCCGACAGTATAGCGGTATTAGCATCCCATTTGCGGTGTACAGTCTGCTGTCCACGACGCAAATCGGCATTATCCATCAGGTCGTCGTGCAGCAGGGTGTAGTTATGATAGGTCTCCAAACCGCATGCCTGCATCAATATGCTTTCGGGATTATCCTTAAAGATGTTATATCCCAAGAGCATCAGCACAGGGCGGATACGCTTTCCTCCTATAGAAAGAACATACTTCACTGGCTCATAGAGCGATGCTGGCTTACGATCGTAAGGTAGATTCTCAAGGAAAGAATTCACCAACTTCAAAATTTCTTCTGACTTCATATCTATTTATATTTTTCTTAGATAATAGGTATTGCTTATATTTTAAAAACAATAGGTATCGCAAACATAGTGCGACATGGCTTAGCATTCGATATGCCTGGCTTCCAATGTGGCATCATCTTCACCACTCTCAGCGCCTCGTTGTCGAGTAACGGACTTACCGATTTCTGTATCTTTGGCGAGGCTATGCTTCCGTCTTTGTTTATTATAAACGACACCACCACCTTGCCTTCTATCCTATCTCGGCGTGCAGCCTCAGGATATTTCAGGTTTGCCGTGAGCCATTTCATAAACTCCACTATGCCGCCCGGAAACTCCGGTATCTTCTCTACCGTTGTCAACACCAGCGAGTCGCCAAGGCTGGCAGGTGTCTGTGGCAGCGCCTCGGTCACATGTGCGTCTTCTGCCTGTCCCTCTCCATTGCCCACCAATAGTTCGCTTGTCTGAGCAGCTATCTTCTCGGTATTGTCGTCGGCATTGTCCACCGCCTTCACCTTCTCCGTTATCGACTTCGATACTGCGCTCGTTGCCGACATCATCTCCGAACGGTCCATGGCTGGCGCAAGTTCCATGTCTTGTGCCATATCGTCCATAGCTTCTTGCATGTCGCCACTATCGTCGGCGGGTGTGGAATATTCCAAGCATGCAAGCACCAACGACAATGCCACCATCAAGCCCAACAGGAATGCTATCGGGCGATATTTTTCAATGTCTGCTTTATTACTTTTCTTAATTTCCACACTAAAATTGATTCTTTTACGTTATACTATCGCAATTCTAACGCAAAAGTACTCCATATATTTGAAAAAAAGGAGTAACTTTGCCGATAATTTACAAAAAATCAATGAAAAGAGCAATTTCAGCATTCGCATTAACGTTTATTGTCTCAACTGCCGTGGCGCAGGTGAGTCAGAATGCTTATAATTTTCTTCGTCTGCCTGTTAGCGCACATGCTGCCGCGTTGGGTGGCGACAATATCACCATCATCGACGACGACGCATCATTGATGTTCCATAATCCTGCCCTCCTCTCGTCGGTTGCCACCAAGACCGTGGGGCTCAACTACATGAACTATATGTCGGGCTCTTCCACAGCCAGCGCTTCATACAATCAGGCTGTCAACGATCGTGGCTCTTGGGCTGTTTCCGGGCAGTACGTCAACTATGGCAAAATGAAGGAGATGGACGAGAACAACATCCAGCTTGGTGAGTTCTCTGCCAAGGATATTGCTCTCACGGGATATTTCTCCTATATGCTCACCGACCATATAGCTGGCGGCGTGGCTGCACGATTCATCACTTCCTACATCGGCGACTATAATTCCGTTGCCATGGGTGTAGACCTTGGCATCAACTATTTCGACTCCGAGAATGGATGGTCCATATCTGCCGTTGCCAAGAATCTTGGCGGACAGCTCAAAGCCTACAACGACGACTACGAGAAAATGCCTCTCGACTTGCAGCTTGGCGTCACCAAGCGTCTCGTCAACACTCCGTTGCAGTTTTCTGCCACCCTCGTCGACCTCAACCATACCGACTACAAATTCATCAACCATTGGGTGATGGGTGCCGAAATATTGCTGTCGCAAACCATGTGGGTGGGAGCAGGCTACAACTTCCGTCGTGCCAACGAAATGAAAATCATCAATGGCGAAGAGGAGAGCAGCCATGGCGCAGGCCTATCATTGGGTGGCGGAATCAATCTCGACCGCTTTAGCCTAAACATCGCCTACGGCAAATATCACGTATCAAGTTCATCGATAATACTTAACTTAGCATATAAACTATGAAAAAGATTACCATAGCCATCGACGGCTATTCATCATGTGGAAAAAGCACCATGGCGAAGCAGCTTGCTCGCAAATTGGGCTACATCTATGTAGACACAGGTGCCATGTATCGCTCAGTCACTCTCTATGCTCTTCGCAATGGCATCTTCAATGCCGACGGCAGCATCGACACCGAGCGCCTACAGGCTGAAATGCCTAACATCCACATCTCGTTTCAGCTCAATGCCACCACAGGCACTCCTGATACCTATCTCAATGGCGAACTTGTGGAAAAAGAAATCCGCTCGCTCCAGGTCAGCAACCATGTTAGCCCTATCGCAGCCCTGCCTTTCGTTCGCGAAGCCCTCGTAGCCTTGCAGCGCCAGATGGGAGCAGCCAAGGGTGTAGTCATGGATGGTCGCGACATCGGCACAACGGTATTCCCTGATGCCGAACTCAAAGTTTTCGTTACCGCAAGTGCTGCCGTAAGAGCGCAGCGTCGCTACGACGAGCTACAAGCCAAGGGCATGCCTGCCAAGCTCGAAGATATATTAAAGAATGTAGAAGAGCGCGACTATATCGACACCCATCGTGAGGTCAGCCCTCTGCGCAAAGCCGACGATGCCGTTGAGCTCGACAATAGCCACATGACAATTCCTGAGCAAGACAAATGGCTCATGGATATCGTTAGAGAAAGAAGTTAGAGAACAAAAGAAGTTATCGCTCCCTGCGGTCGCTAGAAGTTAAAGCCATATGCTTTATAGCAGAGTATCTTATTAAAATATATCGCCAAAAAAACTATTGGCTTTAACTTCTATAACTTCTTTAACTTCTAAGAAAAAACTAACATTTTCTAAGCAAATCACATCAAAATCACACGTTATACATATAAAAACGTGTTTTTTACCGATAAAATATAAGATTTTGCTGAAATAATTTCTTTTATTGTAGCTTTTACAATATCTTTGTAGCAGAAAATAACTAAGCGCAAACAAAACACCATAAATGTATAAATACGCATTTGCAAAAAAGGACACATAGATTATAAATTTTGAGTTAATTACTGTTTTTTAGCGAAAACGCCACGTCGTGAGACGTGGCGTTTTCTTTTTATCAAGCTTCTGTAGCAGATTTTCCTAATAAACGCAAGAAAAACACAACATTAAAGCTAAATTATATTATTATAGGTATACCAATTTAGTAAGCAGCTATCGTTCAGCAACTTAACAGACTTCTCTCGTTATCGAAACTATATCTCAGCCAATCTTTGCTTCCTATCAAATATATCTATGCTTTCTATCAAATCTATATTTGCTTACTATCAAATGTCAATATGATTACTATCAAATATGATTTTATATGAAGGGGAAATAGGGAGCCTACTCCCCACCCTTCTTCATTATTTCGTCTCTACATTCTTCCATTAGCCATTTAGGAGTGCTGGTGGCACCACAGATGCCGATGGTTTTTACGCCCTGGAGCCACGCCATATCAATTTCGTTGGCACTCTCGATGAGATGGCTGTTGGCATTGACTCGGCAGCACTCTTTGAAGAGGACTTTGCCGTTGCTACTCTTATGTCCGCAGACAAAGAGGATGAGGTCGTGGCGAGAGGCAAAGGCTGCGATGTTTGGCATGCGGTTGGCAACCTGACGACAGATGGTGTCGAAGCTCTTGAAGGTGGCTGAAGGAGAAATGTGGGACTGGATATAGTCGATGATGTGATGAAAATCGTCGAGACCTTTGGTGGTTTGAGAATAGAGGTAGATGTCCTTGGTGAAGTCGAGCTTCTTGACATCATCGATTTTCTCGATTACGATAGCTTGCTGGCGAGTTTGACCCACCAAGCCAAGGACTTCGGCATGACCGTTTTTGCCAAATATCACTATTTGGGCATCGGGGGCAGCATCGTACTGTCGCCTGATGCGGCGCTGCAAAGCCAGCACCACGGGGCAGGTGGCATCGATAATCTCGATGTTGTTGCGCTTGGCAAGCTCGTAGGTCTCAGGCGGTTCGCCATGGGCTCGCAACAAGACTTTGACATCGTGGAGCTCGGAGAGCTGCTGATGGTTGATGGTGACGAGCCCTTTGGCATGGAGGCGTTCTACTTCCATGCCGTTGTGTACGATATCGCCAAGGCAATATAGCGTTTTGCCCTTGGCAAGTTCTTCTTCGGCTTTGCTTATGGCGGTGGTAACACCGAAGCAAAAGCCACTACCATTATCTATTTCTATTTGGAGCATTTGGGAGGGTTATTTGCTTGTTTTTACTCTCACAACGAGCTTTGGATGATCGGGGTCGTTGGTAATCATGAGGATTCGAGGCATACGCTTGGCTGTCTTGAGGTCGGAGGCTACGGCGGTGACACGAAGGCGAGCCGACTCGCCAGGCTGAATCTTGCTCTTGTTGAGCGAAACCTGCAAGCCCATGGTGAACATTTGGAGCGAACGGATGTTGAGCGTAGACTTGCCGGTATTGACGATGGTGATGTCGCCACGAAGCTTCTTCTTGCCAGCGAAAGAACCGAGGTCGAGGGTGTCGGTAGAGAGCTGGATATGTGGAGCTACAGCCAACTGGTCGTCGCTAAGTTTCTCGAAGTCGGGCAAGAGGACGGCAGAAACCTCGATGGCTTTGTCGGCAGAAACCTTGTCGCCCTGGGCAAAGCCAAGGTAGATGTTGGTTTGCGAAAGTCCGAAGTCGCGAAGCTTATTGGAATTGAGCGTTACGGTAACCTTGCCCGAACGGCCAGGACGGATGGTGGTTGGCGACACTTCGGCAGAGAGGTAAGGAGGCAGGTGCATGACCTGTGGCTGCGCAGGCTGGTCGCTGGTGTTGAGGATGTGGATGGTCTGATAAGGACGAGAGCCACGATTTACATCATCAAACTCAATATCGTTGTTGTCGGCCATCAAGGCACCAAGGGTGTAAGGATATCCACCCACGAAGTCGGTGACCTCTTCGACTACGACACCACGAATGGTGAGGCGCAGAGGTTCGAGATTGTTGTTGAGAGTGAGGTAGGCACACTTGGTGAAACGTCCCATGGTGCGAGCATCGTAGGTGGCGGTGACGGTATAGTAGGCGTTGCGCTCAACTACGCCCTGAGGAGCACTAAGAGTGGTGCATCCGCAGTCGGTATAGATATCGTCGATATGAAACGATTTGCCTGTGGTGTTCTTCAGTTTGAAGGTTACGGTGACAGGCTTCTGGAATTCTATCTGTCCGAGGTCAACAAGTTCCTGAGTAGCCTCGATGGTTTGTGCCGAGGCTACGGCAGAAGCCGCCATAAGCAAGGCAGCAAGGATGGTATGTTTTTTTGTATTCATAGTCGTATGTATGATTTTGAGTAATTATTCGTTGACAACGATCTGAACGGCCTCGGCTCTGCCCGAGAACTCAGGACTGTAGGCACACTCGGCGGTGCAAACGCCCGAGAGGTAAGAGCCTGGACGATCAACGAAGTATTCTGTTTCTACTACGTGCTTTCCCTTGGAAAGACGGTCGAAGAAATAGTTTGTACAGTTGTCTTGTGGAGCAAGATAGTAGCCATTGCGGTAGCCGCTAAGCTGAGACACAGGCTCGAGACATGCAGCACGCTTGTCGCAGAGCTGAACGAAGTCGTAGTCGCGGTCGGCAACGATGGTGATGGTGACTTTCACTTTGTCGCCCACCCTTAATGACTTGCCCGCAGTATCGATAGTGCGCTCTACGCGAATGCCTGCATTAGCCGACTTAACGGCAGCGATAGGCTGCAACGACTGACCATAGACAGCACCCCACGAAGCACCATCGGAGGTCTTGGCAAACGATATTTCGGAAGCCTTAGGATTGTCGATGGTGGTCTTGACATAGCCTACGGCAGCAGTAGCCTCAGGCAAAGGGAGAGCCTTGCCATCGAGGGCGATGGTGGTGAGAGAAGGCTGATTGAGCACTTCATCGTTATCCACCAAGAAGGCATGGATGGCATCTACGCTATTGAGCGGAGTGTCCCAACTCTGAGTGCGCTTCTGTTGCAAGAGCCATAGGCGCATATCATCGATGGTGGCACGGTCGGCAGGAGTGATGGCAGCAATAGCCTCGATAGCAGCAACCTGAGTAGGTATGCGATAGTTGCGCCAGCTATATAGTGCCCTTGGTGTGTCGAAATATCTGCCCATGCCAGGCTTGCTGACGGTATACTGCTTGATAGACTCCACATACTCGCGAGCTGTGGCGTTGTCTTTGCCAAGAGCAATGGCTGCAATAGCCTTGGTGCGGATGTCGACCTTGCGATTAGCCTTGAGGAGCAACGACTTGAAGTATTTGATGGTTGGAGTGTCGCCAGCCTTGGTTAGAGCGCAGAGGTAGAGATAGTCGAGGTCGACAGAAGAGAGAGATGGCTGCTTCTGCTTCTTCATCTCGTGCATGCGAGCCGTGGCTGCAGCATCGAGATAAGCCATAGCCTTAGAGAGCATGGTCTCGACATCGGAATTGGAATAGCCATAGGCAGAAAGACGCGACAGGAGGGTGGCTACAGAGGTGGTGACATAGGTGCTGCTGCGCATTCCCTTCCACCAGCTGAAAGAGCCATCGGCATTCTGAGTTTCTGCCAAAAGCTTATTTATGGTAGAGAGCTTATAGCTGAGATTGTTCTTATTATAATATGTGGCAAGCAAAGCCTTCTGTCCGCTTTCGTCTTGAGCATCCAACATCCATGGCGACTCAGAGAGAACGATAGACTTCAGCTCGTCGTTGCGCTGAAGATTAGAGAGCAGCGAGGTGTTGTCGGCAGTCCAACTGTCAATAGCCAGCTTTATCTCAGGGTTAGACTGAAGGATGTTTGCCGAGATTGTGGTGGCATAATAAGCCGAAGCAAGCGAGAGAGAACTCTGGTTGCAATATTCAGAAACTGTAGGCAGAGTCTGAATCATGAGCCACGAAGGGGTGTTGGTATATTCAACTGTGAGCTTGCGCTTATCGGCTTTGGCTGGCAACACACTATCGAGCGAGAGAGTGAGGGTGGCAGCAGAGGTCTGGGTGAAAGGAATGGTGGTGGTGACCATCTGCTTGTCGGACAATACAGGAAGATAGTGTTGTTCGCCATCAGAGAATCCCTTGCCCGAAGCCACGATGCGACAGATATAGAAGCCCTCGGTGGCTGAGAAATTGAAAGATACAGCCTGAGTCTCCTCGCCCTGAAGCGAGAACGACTTCTGCTGAGTGAAGACAACCTTGCCGGATTCAGCCTCCAGGATTTCGATGCGAGCAGTACCCTTGAGAGCATCGGTAGTGGTGTTGCTGATGCGAGCTGCGATGACAGCCTTGTCGCCATGGCGCACGAAGCGAGGCATGTTAGGCTGCACCATCACCTTCTTGCTTGCTACAGCCTCAGCCTGGATAGTGGCAGAGTTCATCTGCTTGTCGTGAGCCAAACCAAGGAAGCGCCATGTGGTGGCACTCTCAGGAAGAGTGAACGAGATGGCAACTTCGCCCTGAGCATTGGTGGTGAGAGATGGCGCAAAGAAAGCCGTCTCGCTGAAGTTTTCGCGAAGCTGAACGGAAGCATTGGCAGCAAGCTCAGCCTCGGAAGTTTGTGCCGACTCTTTTGTGGTAAGTCCTGCGATGCTACCCACAAGCACGGTTTCAATCAAAGGAGCCATGGCAGCAAGCTCGGTGGCGCAAGCCATAACCTTATCGCTCTTTGCAAGTTGCCTGTTGTTGCCATAGCCTCTGACATAAACGATTTTATTGTTTGCCATGTTAAAGCAATCGTAATAGAAATGGCTGAGCTGCATATACTTGTATGGCAGGTCGTTGAAAGACTGGTAGCCATGCAAGCCTGTGGCTTGATTAGAACCTCCACGCCATGAGGCACTTGGAGTATAGAGATTGAAGAAGCTGCCGTTGTTGATAACATCCAACGAATGGGCGGACAAAGCATCGAGCGACTTATCATATAGCGTAGCCATGAGCTGAGCATCGGCAGGCTTAGAGTCAGGAGTTGTTATCTTCAACGTCCAACGCTCGTTTTGCCCTGGAGTGAGCTTATCGCGGAAGCTGGTCCACGACATATTGAGATGCTTGTCGGGTTGTGGACGAAGAATCCAGGCAGTATGCGTATACAAATGACCATGATGCACCCAAGCATAGGTGACGGTGATGCCATCGCCATATTCAGGCTTATAGTTGAAGGTGTGGTTGTGGAGAGAGTTGTGACCCTCCAAGATGCCACTCTGCATAAATTCGCCATTCGAGAACACATTATAATATATATGGTGCTCGTCGTCGGTATTGCCAATCTGGATAGTGGCAGGGAATGTGGTAGAGCTTTGATAATACCAGTCGTGGGTTTCGACAGGAGCCTTCTTGTCCTTGAGCGAGAAGACGACGAAAGAGCGTGCGATGGTGTCGGTGCCACAAATGGCTTTGAGCTGATGTAAGCCCGAATGAAGTTTCAGAGGCTTGAGGTCGATGGCGGTATTGGCTTGAGCCTGGTATGTTTTGCCATCGATGGTGTAAGCCACGTTGCCCGCAATCTTTTCGCCAGAGATATTCAAATAGTTGAAGGTAAGGGATGGAAGACTGTCAACGAGATTCTTCTCAGGCAAATTGCATGTGAAGACTGTGCTGACATTGCTCAAAGGCAACGACAAGAAGCCTTGCTGAGTTTCGCCTGCAGCATCGGTAACCAAGGCTGTGGCATTGATATTGAAATACAGACGCGACTTAGACTTCTGCTCAGGCAACAGCATAGGCATGAGGAGAGTGAAACGACCATGATCGTCGGTGAAGACGGTATCGTTGAGGATAAGCTGCTGGTCGTTGCCATCAAACCACATTCTCCACCAAGAGCTGACGTTGCGCTTGATGGTATATTTAACCTTGGCATTCTGAATAGGCATACCAGCATAAGAGCGGGCAGTACCGGTGAGCTTTAGCGTGTCGCCAACGCTATACGCTGTAGTAACCTTATCGAGGTCGACAGTAAACGTTGGACGCTTGTATTTCTCAACTCTAAAGGTTGTGGAATTGCTATTGGCAAGGATGCGATAGCTTCCAGTAATGCCGTTGGCAGGGATGTCGAAGACTGCCGAGGCTTGACCATATTCGTCGGTAGTAACGACCTGAGAAGCGAGGTCTTGATAGTTGGCATCGCGAAGTTTCAAGGTAACCTCCTTGCCTACCACAGGGGCTGCGGTAAGAGCCTTGCTATTTGGTTTCCAATAAACCACAGAGACGTTAACCTTCTGACCAGGACGATATATAGAGCGGTCGGTATTGACAACGCTTCGCTCGCTATCACCGTAAGATTTGCCATGATAGAAGCCTGAAAGCCCAACCTTGGCGCAGGCATTATCGTCGGCAGTATAGGTGTATGCAGTATAAGGATTTTGCTTAGGACATTGGTAAACCACCTCGCCATTAGCACCTGTGGTGACGGTTATGTCGTCGATTTTCTGTTCCGTCCAACGCTCATTAAAGCACAATCTTACCTTTGCGCCTGATACAGGAGCGCCAGTTGTGGCATTGACAACAGCTATACGCAAAGCATTGTCAGGAAGCTTTTCAGACATGGTGTAGAGGTTGGTGACATGCAACAGGCAACGCTCAGGCTTGATGCTATTGTTGTCGGTAGTAACCTCAAGGAGATATACGCCTACAGGCAGCGGAGCTATAGACATAGAGTCGGCATACTCGTCGTAAGCAGCCTTGCCAACATAGCGTAGCTGGTCGGTATGCACCACGGTGCCTACGATATGCTTCTTTATCTTCTGATAGTCTTTATCGTTGTTAGGATCGAGCTCAGTATCGCCAGCAAGCGACAGGCGATATACTGCCAAATCCAACTGCGAGATGTTGCAAATGGAATTGACACGAACCTTGCGAGCCATGTTAGGCAATAGCATCATGTCGCCAACGTTGATGTCGAATCGTGGACGCTCAAGTTCCATCTTGGCATTGCGAAGATAGTTGAGCGGAGGCCATGCGCCCCATTTGCTAACGGCATAGTTGATATATTGCACCTTCTCGGCAGCTGTGGCATTTTCTATTTGCTCCAAGCATTTATAATGCTCTAAAGCCAGTTCGCCAGCCACCTTCAGGTCGCCATAGATATTTATCAACGAGTCTACACTCTGCAGATAGCGCGACTTGCGGACTTCAGTTTCGTCATTCTTTTCCTGACAGCGGATAATCTCGAGAGCTGTGATGCAGGCAGCATTGCGATTGCCCGAAGCTGCATAATAATCGTGCATAACCTTGAAAGCCTTAGCCTCGTAGCCAAGCACATGGAGCATATCATCGTTGAAAATCTTGCTATAGTTGGCTTCAACCACAAAAGGCTCGTAGACAGAAGTTTTTACGGCTGCAAGCTTTGCCACATTCTGCAACGACTGGGCATAATAAACCTTGCTCTTTGAGGCAAACGCAGTCTTCTGCTTAGCATCTCTTGAACCATCGGCACGGAGATTATACAAATGACCGAGGGCAGAACTAAACACCGCCTTGGCAACATCATCCTTGAGAGTAGCCTCGCGAGCCTCCAATCTTTCAACCTCTGGCTGCAAAGAGTCGGGAGAAAGACAAGCCTTGGCTGTGGTTTGCAAGAGCAACGCCTTAAACAAATGACCATATTCTTTTTCATCCTCAGCCTTTTTGGCTATCTTGTCAAGAGCTTTTAGTTTGTCTTGCTGCAAGTCTTTAGTGTCGGCAATATCCACACTCTTCCAAAGCGAAGAATAGCTTTGGGCAAGCATTGTCATAGGCAGCAGCATCGACAATAGTATAGTAAAAATGCCTTTTTTCATGCTTATTATTGGTTTAATGGTTATCTATATTGCAAAAGTAACATTTTTTTTTCATATCATCTACGATGATAGTTAAAAAAGCGCAACTTTTATTACGTTTCGACATATATTACGAAGAATTATAGTATCTTCGCAATAAATTATATGGTAATAAAGAAGTTAAAGGAGTAACACAATAAAAATGAGAAGTATATGGAACACAACACACAGCACAACATTATCAGCGACAGCATGATTGATGCTGCCGAGAACATACGCAAGGTGGAGATTGCCGACGCGAAAGCCATAGTAGACATCTATAATTATTACGTCGAGAATACCGCAATTTCGTTTGAAACAGAAGCGCTGACGGTAAATGAAATGGCTGAGAGAATAAAGGAGATTTCGAGTAAATTCCCTTATTTCGTGTATGAGAAAGATGGCAAAATATTGGGCTACTGCTATGCGCACCAATGGAAAGAGAGGGCTGCATATTCGAAGACGCTCGAAACAACTATCTATATCGATAAGGATGTAAGACATCAGGGGCTTGGCAGAATAATGGTAAAACTATTGATAGACCTCTGCCGCAACGAGGGTTATCGTGCGCTAATAGCTTGTATCACACAAGGCAACGAGGCAAGCATAAAAATGCACGAGAGTTTAGGCTTCAAGCAAGTTTCGGAGTTCAAGGAGGTGGGCTTCAAGTTTGATACTTGGCTCGATGTCGTTGACTTGGAGTTGCTGCTGTAGAATTATATAAGGAATGAGAGTACTGTTAAAAAAATCATTATATGATAGTAAATTGTAGAAATAATCACTATCTTTGCAGAAGATAGGCGGCACTCGGCAATTTGTGAGGAACCTCACATTGCGCTCGTTGGCACTATCTTTGCAGAAGATCATATAATAATCTTAGTATCGAACTATAAAATATAAGGAGGAACGAAATATGAAAATTAGTGTTGCAAATCCTATTTACGACTCTGTGTTCAAGTTTTTGATGGACGACGAACGCATAGCAAAGACCGTGCTTTCTGCTTTACTAAAGAAGGAAGTGCTTAGCGTAGAAATGCGCAAGCACGAACATCCTAATATCACTCGCGATAAACTATCCATGTTTAGAATAGATTTCGCAGCACGAGTAAGGGAGAATGACGGTTCTACACAATTGATATTAATAGAATTGCAAAAGACATGGTTGGATACCGAGACTTTGCGTTTTCGTCGTTACCTCGCAGCACAATACAACGCAGAGGAAAATATCCAAAAACAAGGAGAAAATCAGGGATATGCATTGCCAATGGTTGCTGTATATCTGTTAGGACATCGCGTTGGCGATATAGATAAGCCTGTGGTATACGTTGGTCATAAGGCTTTAGACTATGATGGCAAAGAGGTGGAGAATGGAGAAAATGATCCATTTATCAGCAGTTTAATACACGACAGCATTATTGTACAGATACCATTGCTCCATGGCAAGATAAACAATAGACTCGACAAAGTGCTTAGCGTATTCGACCAATCTCAAAGAACAGAAGAAAGCCAACAGATTATCAATTTGGAAGAAAATCTATATAAGGACGACCCTGAAATGATGCAAATTATTCATCGTTTGAGTTTGGCTACAATGAGCGCAGAAGTAAGACAAGAAATGAATGATGAAGATGAGTTCTTTGCGGTTATTGAAGCTCGTGACACACAAGTGATGAAGCAAAAGAAAATAATTTCTGAGCAACAGGATATGATTACGGAGCAGCGAGGTAAAATTACGGAGCAGCAAGACAGAATTACCGAGCAGCAAGATAGAATTACGGAGCAGCAAGATAGAATTACGGAGCAGCAAGATAGAATTACGGAGCAAAATGCGCAAATAAAAGCGATGGCACAAGCAATGCTTAAGAATGGTGTAAGTATAGATATTATAGCACAAACCATTAACAAGAGCATTGAAGAAGTCAAGGCTATGCTATAATCTTTAGCAAAACAACAGAAACACGCACCATGGCAGACAACAAAGAAAAGAGAATAACTGAGCAAAGCTCGCTATACGACCATCTGGAGAAGATGAGTGTGGCTGAACTTACTGCCAACATCAACAACGAGAATAAGAAGGTGGCGTTGGCGGTAGAGGAAGCTTTGCCAAAGATAAATATATTGATAGAAGCCATAGAACGACAAGTGAAGAATGGCGGACGACTGTTTTATGCTGGTTGCGGAACAGGCGGACGATTGGCAACTCTCGACACCATAGAGGTGCAAAACACCTATGGCATAGACGGTTCGCAGATACAGGCGATATACCCTGGCGGTATAGGAAGCTTGACGCAGACTAAGGAGTCGAGAGAAGACGACTTGGAGAATGGATGGCAACAACTTTGCGATAAGCACATCACAAAGGATGATATCGTGGTGGGATTCTCGGCAAGCGGCACCACACCATTTGTGTTGTCGATATTGAAACATTGCAGGAAAGAAGGAATACCTACGGGCTGCATAGTGAACAACCCCCACTCTCCTATTGCAGAATGGGCAGACTATGCGGTAGAGGTGATAACAGGACCAGAGTTTGTTACTGGCAGCACTCGCATGAAGGCTGGCACATCGCAAAAGCTGATCCTCGACATGATAAGCACCACGCTACAAATCAGGCAAGGCAGAGTGGAAGGCAACAAGATGGTGAACGCCAAACTTATAAACCATAAGCTCATAGACCGTGCTTGCAGAATATTCATGGAGCGCAATTCTGAATATAAGGATTATGAGGAAGTGCGACAGCTGATATTGAAAGCAGGAAGCGTAAAGAAGGCAGAAATGATGATTTCCCGACATTTTGACATGTAATTCGGTCAAAATGTCGGGATTTTCATTATGGGCACGGGGTTTGAATAGGAGTAGGCAGAAACGAATAAATTTTAGAAAGGAGACATAATATGACATTAGACAAATTCACAATCAAGGCGCAAGAGGCTGTGCAAGCTGCCGTGAACATCGCCCAGCAAAACGGTCAGCAAAGCATTGAGCCTGTACACTTGCTGAAAGGTGTCATCGAAAAGGGTAAGGACGTTACGAACTTCGTATTCCAGAAGCTCGGAGTCAACGCTCAGCAGATAGACACTCTCGTGGCATCTGAGATTCAGCACTTGCCACGCGTACAAGGTGGCAACGTATACTTGAGTAATGACGCCAACAAGGTGTTGACTCGCGCTCAGGAATATGCCACAAAGATGGGCGATGAGTTCGTGTCTATAGAGCCTATTTTGTTGGCTTTGCTCGACGTTAGCTCTACGGCAAGTCGCATTCTCCACGATGCAGGATGTGCAGAGAAGGAGATGACGAAGGCTATCACAGAATTGCGTCAAGGACAGAACGTGAAGTCGCAATCGGGCGACGAGAACTATCAGGCATTGTCGAAATATGCCAAGAACCTCGTTGACGATGCTCGCAAGGGCAAGCTCGACCCTGTAATAGGTCGTGACGAAGAAATTCGTCGTGTGCTTCAGATATTGAGCCGTCGTACTAAGAACAACCCTATATTAATAGGTGAGCCAGGTACTGGTAAGACTGCCATCGTGGAAGGTTTGGCTGAGCGAATCGTTAGAGGCGATGTGCCAGAGAACCTTAAAGACAAGCAGCTATATTCGCTCGATATGGGTGCATTGGTAGCTGGTGCAAAATATAAGGGCGAGTTTGAGGAACGACTGAAGGCCGTTATCAAAGAGGTGACAAGTGCCGAAGGCAATATCATACTCTTCATCGATGAGATTCACACTCTCGTTGGTGCTGGAGGTGGCGAAGGTGCCATGGATGCTGCCAACATCTTGAAGCCTGCTTTGGCTCGTGGAGAGTTGAGGGCTATTGGTGCCACAACGCTCAACGAATACCAGAAGTATTTCGAGAAGGATAAAGCTCTTGAGCGTAGATTCCAGACCGTGATGATTGAGGAGCCTGACGAGGCCGACGCTATCAGCATCCTTCGTGGACTGAAAGAGCGCTATGAGAACCACCACAAGGTTCGTATTCAGGATGATGCCTGCATAGCTGCCGTTCAGCTCTCAGAGAGATACATCAGCGACCGTTTCTTGCCTGATAAGGCTATCGACCTTATGGACGAGGCTGCAGCAAAGTTGCGTATGGAGCGCGACTCTGTGCCTGAGGAGCTTGACGAGATTACTCGTCACTTGAAGCAACTCGAGATAGAGCGCGAGGCTATTAAGCGCGAGAACGATGAAGCCAAGATTGCTATGCTCGACAAGGAGATTGCTGAGCTTAAAGATCAAGAGAAAGACTTTCGTGCTAAGTGGGAAGGCGAACGTGCCTTGGTGAACAAGATTCAGCAAGACAAGCAGACCATGGAAACATTGAAGTTTGAGGCTGAGCGTGCTGAGCGTGAGGGCAACTACGAGCGTGTGGCTGAAATAAGATATGGTAAGCTGAAGGAACTGCAAAACGATATCGACAGCATACAGCAGCAACTGAAGTCGGCACAGGGTGCAGAGGCTATGGTTCGCGAAGAGGTTACTGCCGACGATATTGCAGAGGTGGTAAGTCGCTGGACTGGAATACCAGTAACTCGTATGATGCAGAGCGAGCGTGAGAAACTTCTTCACCTCGAAGAGGAACTTCACAAGCGTGTAATTGGTCAGGAGGAAGCCATTAGTGCTGTTTCTGATGCGGTAAGACGTTCAAGAGCTGGTCTCCAAGACCCTAAGCGCCCAATAGCATCATTCATTTTCCTTGGTACCACGGGTGTTGGTAAAACAGAACTTGCCAAGGCTTTGGCAGAATATCTGTTTAACGATGAGACCATGATGACTCGTATTGATATGAGTGAATATCAAGAGAAGTTCAGCGTGTCACGTCTTATCGGAGCGCCTCCAGGATATGTAGGATATGATGAGGGTGGTCAGCTTACAGAGGCTGTTCGCAGAAAACCATATAGCGTAGTATTGTTTGATGAAATCGAGAAGGCTCATCCTGATGTTTTCAACATCTTGTTGCAGGTTCTCGACGATGGTAGACTTACCGACAACAAGGGTCGTACCGTAAACTTCAAGAATACTATCATCATCATGACTTCAAACCTTGGTTCACAGCTCATACGCGAAGAAACCGAGAAGGCGGGCGGCACTCTTAGCGCAAGCAAGTTGGAGGATATGCGCCATAAGCTCTTCGACATGCTTAAGCAGACCATACGCCCAGAGTTCTTGAACCGTATCGACGAGACTATCATGTTCTTGCCTTTGAACAAGCAGGAAATCAGAGATGTGGTAGAACTCCAGATGAACAGCGTGAAGAAGATGGTGGAAGAGCAAGGCTTCAAGCTCAGCTGGACGTCAGCAGCCCTCGACTATCTTGCCAACGTTGGCTACGACCCTGAGTTTGGTGCACGTCCTGTGAAGAGAGCCATCCAGCGCTATGTGCTCAATGACCTCTCTAAGCAGTTGCTTTCAGGTTCTGTCGTTATCGACAAGCCTATAGTAATTGATGCCACCAGCAATGGTCTGACATTCAAGAACTAAGTATCGAACAAAGGCTTATAATATAGCCTAACACTAAATAAGGAAGTCCCTGTAAGCACGCCAAAACCAAAAGCATTTAATATCAAAACGAAATGTATATACAAAAACTTCCTTTTGTATTATCGTACAGAAGGAAGTTTTTGTATTTTTAAAGATGTAGCTATTACATCATAGATTAGAATCAAGTTAAGATTTCACCTTTGCTTCTAATATTGCTATTCGACTCAATAGGTCGCTAATTACTTCTTGTATACTTTTCATACCTTCGGTAATAGCCTTGCCTGTATATCCACCGATACCAAGTATATATTTACACCCATTTTTAGGGTCAGAGGAAATTGGTACACCATTTTCTCCTCTCTTCACATAGACAACTTCTGCATTAACTCTATTATCATCCGAATTGCCAACGCCAAGCACTTTTATAAAATCGTTTGAGTCGTAATTATAGATTCCTTCGCAATGAGCATAATTACCTTTTGCACTTACAGCATAACCTTCTGCATGAGAACAGAAGCCGAGCGCCTTAGTTTGATAACCTTCAGAGTGACTATAAGAACTAGATGCTTGAGTTTGATACCCCTCTGCATGTGAACCGTAAGATATGGCCTGTGTATCACACCCTTCCGCATGAGAATAGTTTCCAGTCGCTACAGAGCGATACCCTTCGGCATGTGAGCAATCGCCATTGGCTTTTGTATTATTGCCCTCGGCATGCGAACTATTATTTAATGCAGTTGTGTTGTCGCCCTCTGCATGTGAATACATACCTGTAGCTACAGTCCTTAAACCTTCTGCATGTGCATATTCTGCGTTAGTAATAGTTTCCTTTCCTTCAGAGACCGCCCCTTCTATAATATCTCCTTTAGAGTTACGTCCTGCCTTTACAGGAACCCATGCACCATTTATAACCTTTTGAGACATATATTCGTAAACAGAATTATCTAAGTGTGCAGTAGTAACACATTTATTCATTAACTGTCTAGAGCTAATTGACGCAGGATGAAAATGATACCCAAAAAGTGTACCCTTAAGCACATGCTCACCCCATATACTCTGATTGGCATACAGTTCTGAGGTTATAACACCCTTCTGATTGCGCACATATGCTTTATCTGCTTTCTTTTTGAAGGCTTTGAGTCCTTCGTAATCTAAGTATTTAGTCATAACTTTATATTTAAAAAAGTTCTGCAATATCTTCGGCTGTAATTATCTCATTTGCATCATGCCAGTCGCTCCAAGTATTCTTCGCTCCAGCAGAACTTGGTGCCATAAGAGTTCGCCAGGATCTATATCTAATAAAAGCATAGCCGTCCATGTGACTATTAAAAGTATATTCGTCGTTCTGTAAAGGTGAAGATGATATCACTACCTGGTTAAGCGCATGATTCATGTTATCTTTATATTGCAACAATATGCCTAAACATATGCCTTTATCCGAACTACTATTGTCTTCAAGAACAAACATTCCTACAGGTACTTCTTTGTAAACACGCCAATTGTCTGCAGATTTATTTTCTGGTGATAGCCCAAAATCTATATCCTCATAATCGAGTTTGCACATTGAAAATTCAAGTTGGTCAATTTTGCCAACCATTAGCCAGGAGCCTTTTTGGAAGGCATATATATATCCATTTTCAGTCTGAGTCAAATTGTCATTATCGTAAATAGTAACTAGCTGACCAAAGCGAAGAGGCTTTCCATTTGTACCAACAGGAGACGAACTGTCTGCATTCATCTCCGTCACGCTCTTATACACCTTACGAATACCAAGCCCTTTTATATTCTGCTCCATATCTGCCATATATGCTAAAGTGTCAGCATGCAGTCCGCCAACCTCCTCAGGACTGATACTTTCCACCAGGTTCTTGCGTCGAAGAGCATCAGCGCGTTGTTGTAAATTGTAAATTGAATCCATAGATTTATTGTTTTGGGATATCAAAAATAGTATTAATTGGACACATTGCAGGAGAATAAATATCATTAGAAAAATCTACACCATTACCACGCAACTCCAATCTCTCGATATTGTTTACTAAGTAAAATTCGCTCATTGTGGTATCGTCATCACCTCCAGTCAGGAACATCGGACTAACAAATCGAGGAATATTATTGTCCGTAATAAAGCCAACTATTTCACCTGTTTCACCCCAACTGCGCGATGAGCTCTTTATGCTTATTCGACATTTATAGTAATTACCCAAATCTTGATATTGGAATGATCCTGCATAACCATTATTCCATGTCACGGCAATGTCTTTCCAGTTTTTGTCTACAGCAATATTGAGTTTTTCCTTCAACAAATCTGCAAAAACAGGTAATTGAAATATATTATACGACAAGCTAGCACCTTCATTACTCAAGCTGACATAGGCTTCTTTAGCTTTGACACAAGCTCTACTTTGTCCATCTTCAAAGATTCGGCTATCAGTCTCTATATCACGAACACAAAGATATTTTTGTTTAGTGAGATCTGCCGAGCTAAACTTAGTATCATTCCACGAAAGTAATTCGCCATCCACCACTAGTACTCCTGCTTTAACAGTGAAGTATACTCTACCATCTTCTGATCTTTTCAAATAATCCATCTTAATTTTATCAAGCAAAAACACTTTTGTGTTTACAAGCGCAGAAAGTAACAGCTTAATACTTTCCTGTTCATTGTCCTGTAAGAGTTTTAGATCGTCCAAACAAACAGGTTGTCCACCTTCGCTAAATTGTAATCTATTCATAGTCGTATAGAATTATGCTGTACGTGCGTCCAGCAGGTTTATATATTTTCAGAATCTCTTTTATCTTGACAAGGTTTTTACCTTGGTATTTGTCTTCTGTAGTAACAAGAGAGGTACAGAGAAATGTAGGAACATATACATAAAAACTATCATTGTAGCTGCACTCCTCCTTATACTTAATTACCATTCCAGGCGTATTGGACATATACTGTTGCTGAGCTATTTCATTCTTCAGATGCCAATAGTTAGTCTCATCTTCTTCAAATGTAGTTATGTATATTTGGCTATCATTTAAAAAGAAAGCTTCATTAAGCATTTTGGCAAGATATATTACATTAGCAGACACATTTAGCCTTCCAAGCACTTTATCCCTATGCTCCAGCAGTCTGTCATAAATATATGCCAATGGTCCAATGAGTACTTTAAGCAGTGCCACAAGCAGTTTTCCTCTCAATATTGGTGGAAGTAGCTGCACCACTAATCTGGTCAAATCAATCTTGTACCACATAGTTCAATGAGTTTGACAACCCTTCAGATACGAAGCATCCACCAAGAGCTGTATAGTTATTTCCATTAATCAATATGTAATTCGTCGCACCATCCGCCATATAATAGCACTCGTCAATTTCCACATCATTTACACCGTCAACACCAAGTATAGCATTCACAAGTTTTGTCTTGTTAAATGTCCCTCCATATATGATATCTCGCATATATCCATTGATAGCCTCCTCTACAGGCTTACTTCCATCAGATATAAGGGTTCCATCGCTATTAAATACAAGAGCATTCACATACACCTTGGCTCTAATCAATATCTTATCGGCATTATTCGAGCGAATCGAGAGTATTACGCCTGCTACTTTAACGGTGTTCATATACCGTTTGAACACCATTAAAACATCGTTTGAAAGTGCCACAGGCTTACCATCTTTTTCTCCACTAACAATAATCTGTACACTCGTTCCTCTATCTCTCACGGCAGCATACTTTACCACCTGTTTGCTCTCATCGAGAGTAGCATACTCATATTGCTGAGTAGCCTCATTAAGTACCAGGCTATCACCATATTGAAAAGCCATCGCCATTTTATAGTACCAAGGTACAGATGCAACTACAGCCATTGCCACTTTTTCTTCAACAGCTTTCATATAGCTGTCGAATATATATTCTAGTACATGGCAGCATGCAGCAACAATGAAGAATATGATATTCTCCAAACTCACCGACGAGAAGCTTCCATTCCATGTGCTGCTCTCATTCAGCCCATATTTCTCACGGATGGTGGCATCAGCCATAAAAGCATCCGTCATAGTCTTTTTAATCTCTGCTACAGTTCTTGCCATGTCTACATAAATTCTTTAGTAAATTCCTGTCCAAAGATTCTCAAACGAACATATCCATTATCCCTGGCCGTTGCAGGACTCACATCATTATTCTTACAAAAGTTCTGCATCACTCGGTTCCAAGTTCCTTCAGGCAACACCAGCTCCTGTCCTGGTTCTATAGGCTCTGTCATGCTTATCCCATTCTTCTGAGCTATCGCTATCATTGCCTCCCACGAACCAAATTCCTGAATGGCTATATCTGCCATCGTTTGTCCGTCCTTAACCTGTGTCTTCATATCTATGGATTTTTCACATCATCAATTAGCCAAATTGCAAAAAGGATAACCGCAATAAATATCCCTGCGAAAATACATGCCACAAACTTATAATTTGGAGGTTCTTTTACCTCCTCCTTGTTGCTTGTCGTTTCTACGACATGCCGTCCATCTGTCATTTCATATTTACCCTCTAACTCCTTTTTGCTCACAGCTTCATTTTTCTTAGAATCTCTATTTCGATAAGTGATTCTATACCGTTCTTTACTCAAAATGTTACCTTGACTATCAAGAACCAGTACCATAGAATCCCTAATCTTAACCGAGTCTATCAAGTTATACTCATACCTAATCATCACAGAGTCCTTGAAAATGATAGAGTCACGGATATTCACAGAGTCCTTCGTTACTAGCGTCTCTGACGATTCAATCCGTCTATGGCAACCACAGGCTGCAAACAAAATCATTGCAATGAGTAAATAAATATAATGCTTCATATCGTTATAATTTAGATGTTTTTAAATTCTTCCTTTGCATCAAAGCATGGGCAAGCCTTAATCCATTCATTCGAAGTAATTTTGCCATCATGATTCAAGTCTGGGCTAAAATCACGATGCCCCTGGATGATGGCGTCAGGATATGACTTGCGCAAGAGCTTAAGCAAACTCTCCATAGACTTCTTCTGAGCCTCTGTTCTGTTGTCAATAGGCTTTCCTTTCTCGTCAATGCCACCGATGTAAGCTATGTTGATAAGCTTCGAGTTCCATCCCTTCACACCATTACTCACATTTTCGACGCTAAGCATCTGATGAATCTTACCATCTGGAAGAATCAGATAGTGATAACCTGGCTTTTTCCAGCCCTTTTTCTTAAACAGCATCTCAAGCTGCTTAACAGTTGTTGTTTGTCTACTTGCCGTGCAATGAATTGCAATATATTTAATCTCTCTCATCTTGTTTATTCAAAGTTTCGAGGGCTTTTTCTACGTCCTCTGTTTTAACATTCAGTTTACTTGCGATTTCGCCTATAAGTGCCTTTTTTAGCAGTTGCAAAAAAGGCATTTTTGGAAAACATATCAGCATGCTTGCAGCCGTACTCCATAGTTCCACCAAGATAATACCGATACTGATTACACTTGTTGTTAAGCCATTGCCAACGCCCATAAGCTTGTCTATAAAGATGAATATCATTATCACAGATCCATACACAGACAACTTGCTAAACGAATCCCTCGCCAATTCACTTTTTGTGAATCGTCCCTGCTTTAGGCTCGCTGCTATGCCCCATACTGCATCCATTACCACAGCTCCAACAGTGAACCCAACCATCACCTCATAGCCAACCATGAAATTCGCAATCAACAGGCATAAGCACATCACCCATCCCCAGACCGTCGACAGCACCTCCTCCAATTTATTTAAGAAATGTTCTAAAATCATTGTTATCTTATTTTTAATATTTTGCTTCTATATTGATACCTGTCATGGTTATCACCACCTTGTCAACGGACTGCCCATCCATTTCCAATTGCTCCTTGATTAAGGTTCGCCAGTATATAGGATCATTGTCTAGCAGCATGTCGCTGATGCCTACACCCACGGATGGATTCTCTTTCAGTTCTCCCTTATGCAGGGAAAGCACCAAAGCCTGATTCTGTCTCAGCACATCACCCACCAATAGGCTACCATTCTTCACTATAGGCTCCAACGTTGCAGAATCCTTACCGTATTCAAGTTGTATTCCTTCCATGTCAATGCTTTATTTTTTCATCCTCATAATCACCTCTATCAAACCTCTTTGCCGCTTGCATTGGCTTAATCGTAGTGAAAGTTCCACCTGGATGGCTCACCGTCACCTCGTGCGTGTGGGCATTAAAGGCTTCCACAAGTTCATTAATCTTAGTCGTCAACTGAGTGATATTGATAAGTCCTCCAAGTCTTCCACCATTAACAACGATACTCTCCACATGGTCTACCTGTAGAACCACCAGTTCCGTTAAGTCTCCCGATAGGCTGCCGATGATCACTGCGCTCCCAACCATTGGAGTTACAACCATCAGCCCATCATCATCCAACTCTGACGCCTTAAGTCTTACTCCTGGAATATCAATGTTTCCAACTGTCACCTCACAGAGATTGCCATCAACCGACTTCACTATTCCCTGATATATAGAGATGGTCTTTCTTCCACCTGACACATTCCTCAAGTGCTCTTGCAACTGTCTGTATTCATCCATATCTAACTCAGTCTAAATCCTAAATTAATTTTTCGTTTGCCACCGCTTTTTCCAAACTCCGTTGTTACTGCAGTCACAAAGTAGCAGCCGTCCTTATATGGATAATCCGCATCATGCAGAGTCACGCTGTCTCCAGGTCTGCACACAGGTATTAACCATCCTGTAATGCTACCCTCGTAGCCGTCAAAGCTTCTACGTTTCACCTCAAGTTCACCACGAGCCTTCATCGAAGCCTCGTCATTGGTAGCACACTTGATTTCAATCTTGTCTCCGCCCGTTGAACCTGTTTCAATCTCCTTGACGGTTCCGTCTGGCATCAGAGCTTTCACGACGACTTGTATCTTTTTGTCCTCTGCACGATGATATGTGAGGTTGTCTTCCTCTACGTTCATGGAGAAGTCATAGAAGCATTCCACGCCCACCTTCTCACCTGGAGGATGAATATGTAGGGTGTCGTCCTGTAGATAGATATCTGCACCACATTCCTCTTGCACCTTTTTCAAGACATCGTAGCCAGTCGCATTGTTGATGACAAACTTATTGTATGTCCAGGAGTATGAGCACTCTACCTTGAATGTCAATCCACACCCAACAACCACCTTTGAGAGAAGATCCTTCAGAGATACTTTCATCAGCACCTCGTTGTCTATGTCCTTTCGGAACTGAAAGAGGTCATCTTCACAATGCAGCTTGATATTGCCTCCATCGGTCGATATTCGTTGAAGCCATCCCTCAAACTCCGTTTCAAGTCCCGACTCCTTGTAGCCCATGGTAATAATCACCTTGTCACCACGGTGAAGCTTATCCTCTATCTGGAGAGCCTTGTTGTATTCGGATGCAGGGAGTGTGATGACTGCCGTGTCTGCCAAGAGTTCCACGCTCCGATGAATTTCCACCTTATCAATCATGCAAAGCTTGTATTTGCCGATTCTTATGTCAAAAGCCATTGTGTACATATCATCATGCGTTTAAGTCATCACGGCTCAGAAGCAACTTGTAGATGTCGTCACTGTATGCCTGGATTGTGTAGTTTTGATTTGTCGTTCCTGATGTAAATGGAATATCCCAACTCTCAATGGCAAGCTGACTGATGCCAAAAATCTCAAGTAATGGATTGAGTGCTTTTACATGTCCGGCCTCACAGAATTTTCTAAGCTTTGCCACATCTGCTTCAGGATATTTGCCATCTTCGCCAAAAAGAATTCCCTCAATCCTCACGCTGTAGTCATCCTGCGTCCATCGTTCCTTGATGCTTCCCTTAATAGTTCCCTTCGACACATGTCGTCTAGTGAGAATGTTCTGTCCGTTCAGACTAATCATAGGCTCCGTAGGGAAAAGCCATTCCTCTGCCCCTGACTGCTCAAGCAGAAATCTGAGAGGAAGCACCATAGGGATTCCTCTTGCATTGGTACGCACCACATCAGTTAGTTCCTCGTCGCTCATTGTGTCCACATCGAAGCCTGTACTATCAGGTATGGTCTTGGCTGCAGGGATATATCCAAGGTTCACACCATGAGAGTTGTTTTCACGAAACAACCAAAATGGAGGAACCTTAGTGAGTCCCATGGCTCGCAAGGCTAAGTTCTGAAGTATAAATCTGTTCGTTGTGCTCATCGGTCTGTACTTGTTGCTATAGCCAAGGCTCTATTCATGCTCTGTAGCACCACACGCTCCAGTTCTGCGGTGTCAGCCTTGTCGTTCATTGTCACTTGTATATTATCGAAAAACTTGCCTATTGTGATATGGATATTAGAGGTTCTTGAGCCTCCTGTAGCAAGTGTGTCGGCTGTCGACTTACCACCACGTCCACCTTTACCGCTTTTGCCTCCTTTGCTGTCACCTCCATTACCAAACACCACTTCTTGCGTGCTTCCCTTCAATCCTGGGGGAGAGATGTTATGTTGTGTTGAAGAAGTTGTCTCTTGAGGATACAGGGTTGAGCCTTTTCTGGCTTCTTCCCTTGAATGGCGCTGATAGTTGCTTTTTACATTATTCGAAAGCTTTTGAGTCTTTTCTATGGCATTAGCAACAGCATTTACACCACTTATCTTCTTGGCTCCCGAAACAGCATGATTCCATGCTGCTTCAAAGTTTCCACTAAAGAGTTCTCTCAATGCTTTGCCAAGTTCTCCAACACCACTAAGCAAGTCCTTAATCCTATCTACCACAAAGTCCTTGATGATTAAACCAAAGCCTTTCATGGTGTCCCACATTGTTAGAATGAAGGCACGGAACCCTGCAAATCTGTTCCAACAATACACGATGCCAGCAGTGAGAGCAGCTATGCCTGTAATGATCAATCCTATAGGGTTTGCATTCATTGCTGCATTCAGCAACCATTGCACTCCTGCCCATACTCGTGTTGCTCCACTCACTACCGTAATGATTGCGCCATAGGCTGTCATCGCAATATTATGGAGATTAAAAGCTACAGTAGCCACACCTATGACAGTAGCCACATACCCAATCTCTGCTCTCCATCTGAAGAAGAATCCGATAGTTCCTGACACGGCTTCCGCAAGCCATCCAAACAAACTTCCTGCAATATTGGAAATCAGAGCGAAGCCATCCCATACAGGTTGCAAGTCAGTTGCCCACAATGCAATGGAGTCAACGACATTAAGTATGCTGCCAGAAACATCTTGGAAAATATCGATGGCTTGCAGAATAAATGGCTGTATTTTGTCATACACCTCTACAGCTCGTTGCTGTACCAAGCCAATAGCTGTGCTCCATTTGCCCGATACGGTTTTGCTCTGTTCCTCCATCATTCCATGGAACATACCTCCAACACCTGTCGCATGTTGCAAAGCTGCAGATACGGCATCCACACCTATCTTTCCCTTACTCATCATGTCTTGGAGTTCCTGATATGACTTACCAGTCATGTTCTGGAGTTCCTTCAATGGGTTGAAACCAGCATTGATAAACTGCATCAAGTCCTGACCCGACATCTTGCCAGCTGCGCTAACTTGTCCAAACACAAGTGCCAAGGAGTTGAGCTTCTGAGAATCACCCATAGAGATATCACCAAGTTGTTGGAGACGCTGCATTACATCATCACCAGCCACGCCAAAATTCAGAAGCATTTGTGCAGCTTCATCAAGATTCTGATTGGAGTAAGGGGTGGCTGCTGCGAATTCATTGATCTGTTGCAGCAGTTCACCAGCCTTGCGTTCATCGCCCACCAAAACACGAAAGGCGACGCTTGTCTTCTCAGCTTGTGCTCCTAGTGCTGTGACTGCACCGATACCTGCACCGATGATGGTATATGGATTCATCAGAAAGTCCATACCTGGTAGCGACATCAGAGAACTCTTGAAGTTTGAGAACGAAAAGGCTTCTTGGAGGTGAACCTTTACAGAGGTTGCCTTCCGCGATATAGTGTCCAGTTGGTCAGACGTACGTCTTGCAATGCTCATCACATTGCCTTCGTTCGCCTGAAGCTTTATAAGAAACTGTAATACACTTTTAGCCATCTTTTCTATTCTCTGCTATTTTTATTTCCTTCAAATATCTGATAGTCCAAGACCATTGCTCATCGGATAGCGTGTCAGGATCCAGACAGAGGTTGTATCTCAGCAAGGTATCAACGTACAAAATGTTGCTTGCATCGATGTCCTCAATACCTGCATCCTCTAGAGTTTTTTTATCTCAGCCTCCTTCACCTTCAGGACTTCTTCGAGCTGGGAACATGCTGCGAAGAAGAGATCATCATCAGTCATGATTTCCTCATCGCCATCGAGCCATAGTTGCTTGAGTAAGGCTTCTTGCATCTTAATAGGATCCTTCACCACGCTCACATAGCTCAAATCCTTGCGTGTAGGCTTGCGGATGATGCACGACTTTCCACCTGTCTCAATCTGAAACACCTCGCCATGCTTCTTCTTCCAATCTTCTACTTTCTGCTTATCTATTTTCATTTCTAAATTGTTTTTGAATATTATTTGAATACTGTTCAAACGCACTATGCGCTCTTCTTGTCTAAGAAGATAAATGGCAATTTCTTCTCCTGAAACTTATCACCCTGCTTCCATTCTGTATTGTCCTCTGTCACCTCAGCACCAACAAGAATGTCCGTCACTATAGCATCTCCCTTTGATGCATTGCCATATGCCACCACAAGGTCAAACGATGCATCCAACACATCACCACCACAAGCCTGGCGCAATGCCTCATATTCGCTCTGAAGCAAGGTAATTGAACCTTCATACGATTTGTTGCCTCTCTGTATGCCGTGAGGCTTATTACCCTTAGCATACAGAGCCTCTTTCTCTTGCTTCGACGAATAGTCTACAGCGCGAAAACCTGTAACAGGGCATCCTGCCACCACAACAGTTATATCTGACCACTCATATTCTCTTGAATTAAACATAATCTTTTAGCTATTATTTGTTTCAACCAAAAAGCCCAGATTCACGTCCACATATCTCGCATAACCATATGGGCGCACCTTTAGAGTAACGACAACCCTCGAAGTGCTCACCACGTTCTGAGTCTCGTCAATAAAACACTTACATCCTTCGCCATCGGCTGATGCACACAATTCACCGTTAGCAGTCATCTGCTTGTTGATACCGTTTTCCACCGTTTGCTGCCAGCTCTTCACGATACCCACCTGCAATGTTCCGTCTTCGTTCACCTCAAGCTCGTCGAGCAGCATATTGAGTAGCAAGTCGTAAGCTATACGATAAGCCTTGTCGATAACTCGTCGAGGAGCTATATGCGAATAGTCACCAGTAGGATCACATGCCAGGTTATCATCTGCATAGAAGTAGCCTGTCCTACCCACATATTTGCGAGGGACGATGTAGCCCTTCTCAAAAATGCCTCTTATGGCACTCTCAGACTCGTCAATCTTGCTTCCGCCCACATACATCTGCAAAGGAGCAAGAGCTCCATCCTTCACTCGTCCAATGTTGCGCTGCACTGGAATACTTGCCACGCGACCAAGCAATGTGCCAATACTGGCACCCTTTGATGATGCTACGGTGTCACCTATTGCTATACCTACACGGTCATAGTTCTCCTTCGTTAAGTCCTTCAACGCCTTCGCTCCATCATAGTTTCTTCCCTCCAGGATAAAGAACATCGGTGCAAAGAGGTCTGTAGTAGCCCATTCTGCTAACCGCTGTGCCTGTGGTAAGGCTTTGAATACATCTGGATCAAGTCCTTCTGAACTGTCAAGATTGCTGCCAGTATTAAGGTTGGCTAGACCAATGCATCTTAAGTTGCCGTTCTGTTTTGTAATCAAATCGCGTGCATATCCTCCCCCAGTCTTTGTGTATTCACACAGAGCTGTCATAGTTGCTGCCGGTTTAACGGGATAGATTATAAGCTTCGTACCAGCGCCAGCCTCGTCATAGAACTCAGACACATGCTTATATAAAGCTGCATTGTTTTCCGAAGTGACACCAAGAGCCATAAGATCATCCATGCTCGTAATACTATAAACCGTATTGAGCTCCATCTTACTTGCCACTGCCGTTGCACCGCATATTAAGGCCATTAGGCCGTCGGCACTCTCGCCGACGGTTCCCAACTGGCCATTGAGGAACTGAATTTTTACTCTTGGTAAAATCATAGAGTCATTTTTTTAAGTTACACTATTAGGCTACGCTAGCCTCTACAATCACAGCTATACCCTTGCCATCATAGCGACGTGGAGCACCACCTGTACGAACCAAGAATGAATAGATGTCGCCATAATAGGTTGGATTGCCCATGTCGTCAAACATCTTCACATCACCGATAGCACGACTCACACAGTCCTGCTGCCAAGCCAAACCTGCAGCAAGTTCTGTAGCGGTATCTTTCTCTTCCCACTTCAGCAAGGCTTCTCCATTAGCAGTTGTGCGAAGTACCTGTGAACGCTGCATGATCTCAAAGCCATACAACTTACCCAAAACACCTCGTGAAGCATCTGCACAAGACAAGAAGGCTGAAAGCTCCTTATCTGTCAAATCCTCAAGCAAGTCTGCATACATAATAGAGTCAACAAGGAAAAATCTGTTCTCTGCAGGCACATCATCCTTGTTAAACAGAATCATAGCCTGCATTACAGCAGCCTTGGTCAACTTCTTGCGACTACCTGTAGCTGTGGCTGAAGTATGAGGTTTGCAAGCTTCACCTGCAGTAAGAATCTTAGTCTTCAAACTGCCAGCCCACTTATATAGCAAGTTCTGAGCTGCCATCTTCTGTAACTGCTGTCGGTCATTAGCCAAAATGCTGTTACGCTTGTTATAAGAGAGTTCTACGTTGTCCACATCAGATAGATGGATAGGGTCGGTCGTCAACTCGTCAATGTCGTAAGACAGGTCATTGTCTGTACGCTCGCTAATCTTTGCAGGCTTTTCTGAGCGATTTATCACTACGCTTGAAGGCTTACCTGCATTTGGAATGTGAACTGTCTTGTTGTCCACGAACTCTGAATCGTCAATACTCTTCGCCATGAAAGAATTGTCTGGATAGAAATTCTCAACAATGGTGCTGAGCCAAATTTGTCTGTTTAATGCCATTTCTTGTTTACTGTTTAAATGTTATTACTCGATGTAGTCCACACCAAACTTCTCCTTATAGAGGTTTTTAAAGAGTGTGAAGTTCTGCTGCTTCAAAGCGCCAAGACCATTTTCCTTGTCAATCTCGTCCCAGCTCTTGTTGGCAAAGTTCTCAGGGTTATGCTTATCAATATTGATAAAGTCAACTGCACGGTTCTGCACTCGGCTCTTCATGCCATTGATAAGCTTTATAGCATTCTCGCGGTCATTCTTCAATAGTTCCTTGAATGTTTCCACCTGTTCCTGACTTATCTTGCCTGCCTTAACAGCCTGGCTAATCAGAGCTTCGTCTTGCTCCTTGTGTAGCTTCTCTAGCTCTGCCTTATAGGTCTCTACAGTTTTCGACAATGCGTCTGCCTTAGTCGCCTTATTTGTTAATTCTACAATGTGTGCCACAATAGCACTCGATTCCGTTTTGTTCTCAAACGACGGAATCTTCATAATGTCATCTATTAATGCCATTTCTCTCTTGTTTTGTGGCTTGAAATCAAGCCGATTATTAAAATAGTTATAAATACCTTCTGTTGTAGTCGGTGCGTCCTTAACCTCGTCCATCTCGTAGATACCATCTATAAGCTTCATATCAAGTGCCTCACTTGCTGATATCCAATGATCCTCGCCATCGAAGTATTTCTCTACCACCGCCTCGGCTGTCATTCCCAAGCGCTCGGCAACCATTGTCGCAAGGTTCGTCTGCAATACTTCCATCTGCTCTGCCGTCTGGCGTAGTTCTGATGCATTGCCATACGTGCCTCCACTCACATTGTGAAGCATCAATTTAGCATAAGGACTCATAAAGAGAGGTTTACCACAAAGCGCAATGATTGCTGCAATGCTCGCTGCCACTCCATCTATATATATCTTGATATCGCTCTTGCTTTGTCTAAGGGCGTTGTAGATAGCCATACCGCTGAAAACATCTCCACCCTGACTGTTTATGCGCACTTCTATCTTGCAGCCCTGGTTCTCTATTGCGAAAAGCTCGCTCACTACGCGGTTGCTATCTACAGAACACCCCTCACCAACCTCGCCATAGAGCATGATGATTGTCTTCCCATCAACTTTTATAATATTCTTGAATTCTTGTTTCATCCTCGTTTTTTCTGCAAATATCGCTATTTTATATCCACACATCCAAATCATCATTCTATACTGATGTCCATGATTATCAGCATACTATCCACCAACATCACCTTAGAATCACGATTTTATTTTTATGCCTTTTTCTTAGACCTTTGCACTATTAAACTATATAATTATGGTAAAAACAAACATCAACAAAAAGGATATTGCAAAGGATCTCTACCTCAAAGGTGGATGCACACAAGAGGAAATTGCACTCAAAGTCGGTACCACCCGACAAACCATTTCGCGATGGTCGCGCGAAGGTAATTGGGAAGAGCTGCGTGCCTCTTTCACCATGTCTACCGAAAACATCCTTTCTGGCATGATACGTCAAGTAGCTGAAATTCAAAACCAAGCCAACTCTCGTCCTGAAGGTCAACGCTCGTTCACGCCTAAAGAAGCCGACACTGTCGTCAAAATTACTTCTGCAGTCAAGAAACTACAAAACGATGCTGGTATCACCGACATCGTTAACGTAGGAATTAAGTTCACCAACTGGCTCAGAGCCATTGATATCCAAAAGGCTAAGGAATACAACGAACTCTGGGATCTCTTCATAAAAGACCAACTACAATGACACAAGAAGAAAAAAATGCACTCAAAAGGTGGGAAGAACATCATAAAGCGCTTGCTGCTGATGTTCCTGTCGAAGACTTTACATCACAAACAGACATCGACCGAAAGCGAAAAAAACTCGAAGCCGAACCTGTTCTATGGATAAAATACTTCTTCCCTAAATATGCACGGTATGAGTTCGCACCTTTCCATATTAATGCCATCAAGCGTGTCATCGAGCATGATGAATGGTATGAGGTCCTATCTTGGAGCCGTGAGCTTGCCAAGTCTACTGTAGCCATGTTTATATGCATGTACCTTGCCCTAACAAAGCGAAAGAGGTTCTTCGTCCTTGCATCTGCTACCATCGATTCTGCCAAGCGACTACTCGCACCCTACAAAATCAACTTCGAGTCCAACCCTCGAATCCGACAATTCTATGGCTCACAAATCACACTCGGTCAATGGACAGATTCTGAGTTCACAGCCAAGTGTGGTGCCAAGTTCATTGCTTTGGGTGCTGGTTCCGCACCTCGTGGCGCACGAAATGAAGAGATTCGTCCTGATGTCATATATCTCGATGACTACGACACTGATGAAGATTGCCGTAATCCTGAAACTCTAAAAAAGAAATGGGACTGGTTCGAAGCTTCATTATATCCTACGCGTTCAATCTCTCAGCCTACTCTTATCCTATGGTGTGGCAACATTATTGCTAAAGACTGCTGCATAAAGCGTGCTGGAGCTAAAGCTAAATATTGGGATATCGTCAACATTCGCGACAAGAACGGTAACTCCACATGGCCTGCCAAAAACACAGAGCAGCAAATAGATATCGTCCTCTCTAATATCTCAACCAAGAGTGCACAGGCTGAGTACTTCAACAATCCTGTATCTGAAGGTTCCATATTCAAATATCTACCATTTGGCAAGGTTCCGTCGCTACGAAAGTTCAAGTTCCTTATCCTGTATGGCGACCCTGCATATTCCGATTCGCGAAAAAAAGCAAGTTCTACCAAGGCACTATGGCTTGTAGGCAAATACAAGGGTGTCTACTATATCATTAAGGGATTCCTTGCACGTGAACTCAATGCCACCTTTATAAGTTGATACTTCGACATCATCGAATATGTAGCTGGCAGGTCCAATGTATATTGTTATATGGAGAACAACAAACTTCAAGACCCTTTCTTCAACCAGGTCTTCAAACCGCTACTCCGACAGGAGTGCAATAAACGAAACAAGCAGCTCTTCATCAAGGGCGACGAGCGAAAGAAGACAGACAAGGCTACTCGTATTGAGGCAAACCTTGAGCCTATCGACCGCAATGCTGCATGGATCTTCAACGAGCAGGAGCGTGACAACCCTCACATGCAGGAACTCATCAACCAGTTCCAACTCTTCGAGATGCACCTGCCATACAATGCCGACGGTCCCGACTGCATCGAGGGTGCAATCTCTATTCTTGAAAACAAAGTCGTTGAAATGGAACCTACTGTTACCATCTCATACGACGAACTCAACGATAACAACCCATACAGAATGTAACAATATGGCAAATTTCATCAATACATCCGATTACGATGCTACAATACATCGCGAAATCCTCGACTCGCTTCTACGCAAAGAGTCTACCACATACGATCCTCAAATCATTGAGATTTGCGAAGACCGTGCTATAGCAGAAATGAGGGGATATCTCAACAAAGCCTACGACTGCGAAAAAATCTTCTCTGCCGAGGCTGGCGAAAGAAACCCTCTCATTCTTATGTTTGCTATCGACATAACTGTTTATCACATCTTCTGCCAACACAATCCATATAAGATTGCTAAAATACGTCAAGACCGCTACGAGCGTGCTATTGAGTGGCTGAAGGGAGTAATGAAGGGAGATATCACCATTGATGGAGCTCCAAAACTTCCAGATGATGTCGTAGCCGACAACTCTCGATGGCAGATAATGGCAGACAAAGTCAGACCTACATTTCTTTAATCAATAAACTTACATACATATATGAGCAACAATAAAAAAACTCTTCGACGCAAGCCTACCACAAGCAAGTCCAATAAAATCATACAGGGTGGATTCCGCAAACAGGAGGGCAACCGTCCTCCTGACGTTTTCCTGCAGATGCCTGAGCTTTTCATGTTCAACATGAAAGACTATATGGAATCTATCAATAATGCACGCTCTATTGACTTTTCTTATCGTGTCAAACTCTTCGATATGTACGAGTCTGCACAACTCGACCTTCACCTATCAGGAGTCCTCGATAAACGACTACGTGGTGTCACACGAATACCAATAGAGTTCCAACGCAATGGACAACCTGATGATGTCATCAACCGTCAGCTACGCTCGCCATGGTTCAAGCAACTATGCAAAGACCTGGTATTATCACAGTTCTATGGCTTCACCATCGTACAGTTCTATCTCGATGATGACGACAATATACGCTACGACCTCATCAATCGTAAACACTACGACCCTGTATTCCGAAAACTTCTCAAATACCAGGGCGACATAGATGGTGTCGACATCGACAACTTCGACAACATCCTCTTTGTCGGCTCACAACGTTCTTTGGGTATCTTTGCAGAGCTTCTTCCTGCAGTTCTCTATAAGCGTGGCGATATGAGTGACTGGGCTAAGTTCTGCAACATCTTTGGCATGCCTATCCGTGAATACACCTACGACGCAGGCGACGAGGAAGCAAGAAAAAAAATCATTGCCGATGCAAGAAATCAAGGTAGCAATGCTGTCTACATCCATCCTAACGAGAGCCAAATGAAGCTCATCGAGGCAGGAAACAAAACAGGATCATCCGAACTATACCAAAACTTTGCAGAATATTGGGACTCTAAAATCTCAATACGTGTCCTTGGCAACACTCTCACCACCGACACTAAGGACACAGGCACACAAGCACTCGGAACGGTTCATAAAGAGGAAGAGAATGATATGAATGTCGATGACCGAAACTTCCTTCTCGATATCCTCAACTACGATATGAAGTCTATCTTCACCAACCTCGGATTTAATGTCGAGGGTGGCGACTTTGTATATGCTCACAAAGATAATGTTGACTCTCAACAAATGCTCAACATCGTCAAAGGAATGAACGAATTAGGTCTACCTCTCGACGATGACTGGCTCTATGAAACCTTCAGCATCGAAAAGCCTAAGAACTACCTTCAAATTAAGGAGGGTATCGAAGCCCACAAGCAAGCCATCCGAGAAAGCCTCCTTTCCTCTCAGGCGCCTGATTCTCCATCTTCCTCTCCATCCCAATCGTCTCAACCTTCCTCATCCCCTCAATCCTCGCGCGGTATCGTTTCTACGACATCCGCCTCTTCAAACGCCTCTAAAAAGGCTTTCAAAGACCGTTTGAAAAGTTTTTTCGCCATAGCCCCAACTCCTGGGGCTACCAACAACTAATAGACGACCTCTATTATGGCGACCACCATTGTCAATGTCACGACCACCATTCCAACTTCGAAAACGTCGATGGTTCTATCCGCTTCAATGCCGACGTACTCTCTCATTTCCTAAAGACCGTCTATCGAGGCTTCGATACTACCAACAACATTGAGCCTACCATGTGGCGCGAAGTCCTGCGTATCATCAACGAAGCCACCGTCGAGGGTCTTTCGCAAGCAAACACTCCGCCTACCCACGAAGTCGAGTTCTACAAAGCTCTCAAGCATTCCAACGAGGTCTTTGCAGCCTTCAAAGTCCATACCATGGGCAAAGAGATGGCTGCAAAGCTCTACGATGCTGATGGTAAATTAAAACCTTTCTCCAAATGGGTCGACGAAGTGAAACCTATTTCCACACACCAGGTCGGACCATGGCTCCAAACCGAATATGACACTGCCGTCATTCGAGCTCATGCTGCTGCCGACTGGAGAGAGTTCCAACGCAATAAAGACATTCTCCCAAACCTCCGTTGGATGCCTACCACATCTAACCAACCAGAGAGCAGCCATAGAGCATACTGGCTCATGAAGCTTACACTCCCTGTCGATGATCCTTTCTGGAACGAACATCACCCAGGCGACCGATGGAACTGTAAGTGTTCCCTTGAAGCCACCGACGACCCTGTAGTTCGTCCTGCAGATATGGAGCTAACAAAGCCACAGAGAGGATTGGAGAATAATCCAGGCAAAGATGGACACACCTTCAGTGACAATCACCCATATTTTCCTAAGGGATGCAGCTCTTGTCCATTCAACAAAGGCTTCAAAAACAAAATCGCCACGTTTTTTAAAAATGAAAAGAAACATTGCTTTGAGTGTGGGAAAATAGATGCAGTCTTTTCTAACCAACATGAATTAAACAAGGCGAAATGTTTGATTGACGATGTAGAAAGAGAAATGTTCGCGAGAAAAAAAGCTTGCAAGGTCTATTCATTCAACGATGATGAAGTTGCCAAGTTAAAAGAACACGGGATAGAACTAAATTCAAGAGATGTTTTTCTTCCAGATCAAAAAATACTTCATGCCTTAAGAGATTTTAAGACAGGAAGCGGAAAAGCTGTTACTCCTGAAGAGTTGAAAAACTTTATTGAAAACATGGATTCTTGCAGTATGTATGTCGATTCTGAAAAAGGGAATATCGTTTTTACTACAAATCAAAACAATAAAGTACAGAAATTTGTATTCGAACCAAACTATTATCTAAAGGGAAATGGAAAAAAGTTTATTGCAAACTCATTCGTTACAGCAGGCATTATTAGTGACTGCAACTTGAATGAAAGTAAATATATAAAAATAAGATGATAATAACGGTAGGAATCGAACCTACGATATGCGGCCTAAAAGGTCGCTCGGCTACCTACTGCCATCATCGTCATTATCATCTCTGTTGCAAATATACACCTTTTCCATCACCCAACAAACAAAAACAGAAAAAAGTTTCATTATGGATGCAAAAAATATAGAAAAACTGGTTCAAAAGGCTAAAGACGACATCTTAAAGGAGGTACACGACCGTCTCCCTCGCAAGGTTGGAGTCATAGCCGTAAACCATTTCAAACAGAATTTCCGTGATGGTGGTTGGCTTGATGCAGGACTGCACCCATGGAAAAAAACTAAAAGGCAACAGCAAAAAGGTACTGATGCTAAATACGGTCCGCTCACCTCAAGGCGAAACCATCTTATGAGTTCCATTCAAAGCAAACCTGGTGTAGGAGAGGTTTCCATTGAGAACCCTGTGCCATATGCCTCCATCCACAATGATGGTGGCAATATCACCACTCATCCAACGGTCTCACCAAAGATGAAACGCTTCGCCTGGCACATGGCTTACTCGCTTGCTGGCATCAAAGGCAAAGGACCTCTACCTAAAGAGCTGCCACAGCAGGCACAGTTCTGGCGAAACCTTGCACTCACCAAGAAAACAAAAATCACCATCAATGCTCACATTCCGCAACGCCAGTTCATGGGTAACTCTCAAGAACTTCAAGCCAAAGTCAATAAAATCATTCAAGAATCTATTGAGAAAATAAAAAATGGAATTATTTCTTTATCAAATCATTGACCATGTTAAAGAGCTCATGCCAAATCTCTCGCTCGTTGATGAAAACTATGGTCAGCTCGAAAATATCGACCAAGAAAATACGGATATGTATCCTATCACGTTTCCTGCAGTTCTCATCGACCTTCAAGAGGCTTCTTGGTCCAATATCGAGGGAAAAAGTCAAAAGGGCATCATCAAAGTCAATGTGCAACTGCTCATCGACTGTTATGATGATACCCATTATGGTAGTGGAACTATGGAGGCTATTAAGGATAGAGCTGCCACACTTCAGCAGCTACATAGCATTCTGCAGGGATATCGACCTAAAGATGATGGCGTTCTAAATAGAGAAACATCTAAGTTCTACACCTTCAACCATGGCATCAAGGTCTACGAAATGGTATATTCTGTCGTCGCTACCGACATCATTCAAGACACTCAAACAACTTCCCCTCCACGTAAGTTGATTTTGTCTGCTCAGAGGATAAAGTAGCACCTTCAGAACTAGCTCGACGCGTCAACTTAAACCCCGTAAACAATGGCTTTTCTATTCGCTTACCATCTACAGTCACTCCTGCCTGGATCATATCGCGAATAATCTGCATTATACGGCTTTCTGAGAGAAAGAATTCTTCTGAACTCAATCTCTGTAAAGCGTCGTCGAACCGAAGACGCTTCACTTCAGTCCAATAATAATAACGCTCATATATACGAATATTCCTTGTATTTACAAGATCTTTATCTCTGCCCCTTGCCACGTCCGCAAAAATAATAAATTCTTTTCAATTATTCTACACAAAAAATGAGGCATCCGTCACGAATGCCTCATTTTCAGTTAACTTATTAAACAAACCGCTTACAAACGACAGAAACTTGGCTCTATCTTGTGCCATACGCCTGTCTCTGGATTGCGCTTCGAGAAGTAGTAGTTCGTAGCAGTATTCTGCACCACGTTTGCTTCCTTAAACAAATGCATGATTTCTGCATATTCGCTGTCAAACTTATCCTCAAGCTCATACAGCTTTGAAATGCTCTTGTAGTCAAGGTCGCCTGTCTTGTTGCGCTCAAGCAGAGTCATTGCCATCTGATACATTGGGTCTTCCACACCCTTCTCGCTCGCTTGCATGTAGCGCTTCAGATAGTCCACAAGGCGTTCGGCTGCAAGGTCGGCACGCTCGTCAAAGCCCTTCACCTTATTAAACTTCACTTCAAGCTTTAGGTCTCCGTCTGTTATCGTATAGCTCTGCTGACCATCATTCTTCACAGCACCATACTCACGCATCATCTTGGTAAAAGCAGAAGTCTCACCATCAAGCCATTTCTTAAAACCGCCAACCTCTGATTCCACTTTCTCCACTTTGCTAAACACGTCATGCATAAACTGACTGCGTAATCCCTCATAGCTCTCGCGCTTAGCCATACGGTCGTTCTTAACCTCATTTTGGAGTTGAGCAAGCAGTTCTGCACGCTGCTCCTTGGTCAGGTTCTTTACCAATTCCAAATTTTCATTCATTTTTTCCATCTTTTTTGTTTTAATGATTAATATCCTTTTTGAAAGTTCTCATTTATTTTCTCTGTTTTTGACATAATCCTTTATCATGTCAACTCTTCTTTTTCAGAATCATTCTTAGCCTCAGAGACAAATCTTTCAGCTCATCGATATTAAGCTCAGAAAACTTCTTGCCTGCAATCTTCTTACTCTTGCAGAATCCGTCCACAGCATTCCAACTCGTAGTGTCCACACCTATCTGCTGCATAAGTTTCAAGCAAATGCTACGTCGCTTCCGTCGCTCCTCAAGATAAGCATCTCTACTCCCATCATGGAACTTGCGCTCCAGCAGTCTACAAAGACCATCATATTCCTGCAGAGTCAATTCTTTAAGGCTCTCAGTTCTTCCCTTGGTTATCATGCTCACCAGTTCTCGTTTCGTATATTCTTCGTCACCCACTTTAGGCACACGCTTAAATACCGAGTAGAACCGAGCAAAATTTGTCACTTCTTGCATACCTTATCTTTTTTTATTCCACATTCTTTTATATCTAATATCCTCCTCTCATACCATATCCTCCTCTCATTTCATTCCTTGTGCGTTGGCGTTTCTACGCCTACGCTACTACAAAGAAAAGCCTTATCGTTAATAACAAAATCACACTCCAAATATTTGTATCTGACTGTGAGTCTTACAAGTTTTACATCAAACCTCTTCTCGTATTTGGGAACAAACTCTTTTTTATACCAACGTTTGATCAAATTCGTAAATTCACTTTTCTCATTCCTTTTAAAATCAGAGTTCAAACCAAAACCGATTTCTACTTTGTTGCAATATTTTTCACTTCCTTTAGCAAAAGTCGCATTTAATGTTGCTACGCCTAATTTTTCTTTATCTTTTTTCATAAGCCTAAATGTAAATATATTCATTTGCTAAAAGTAAAACTGGCTCTCCTACGCCCATAACCCATTCTCCTCGTGCGTTATTTTGCCCAGAAGGTGGAGTTATAACATCATGAATACTCCCATCTGTCAGATTTGAAAATTGCGGTCCAACAGCTTCACAATGCACAACCTTGACTCGTGTCGTCTTTTGTGCTCCTTTACATTTGCGAAGTTTTGCATCATATCTGTTTAAAACATCAATATATCCAAGAGTGTACGATTTGCCTTTGATACCACAACAAGAGCAAACGTATTCATCAAACATACCATTTCTATCTTTTTTGGTCATCATATTCTGTTTTTCCCAATGATGCGAGCCATAATTCATTTTCACTTTTCTCATATTCTTATTTTTTACAAATTAGTAACCATAATTTCTATTTCCTTTCTTTCCTTGTGCGTTGGCGTTTCTACGCCTATGCCCTTTCCCCTTCCTTCATTTTTTCATTTCGACGGCATATTTGCCGTCGCCTATATTCTCTTTGCAAGTAGGCTGCCATGCAATTTCTATTATCGCATCAACCTCTCCCTTGCCGTTACACCTTGGACAAGTCTCTTTCACACCCATCCCTCTCTCATCTGCTCCCCAGAACCAACCATTGCCCTGGCAGTATTCACACAGATGGCCTACACTCACCAAAGTTTCGTTAGAGCTATGCCTTAAAGGCTGCAGCTCTACCATTCTTTTAACTCTACTCATTTTCAGTTTCCTCTAAATTATTAGTTAAATATCATTTACTTCGATATGTCACTTCTTTGTAATCATACCATTGGATGATCCTGTTTGCCCACATCAGGTTTGTTGTCTCCACCACTATGCAGCCATGGTGTTTCTTTGAGCGATGCACAAGCATGTCGCATTCGTAGTTGTGGTTCACCCAATCATCCATCAGAGTACTGGCAACAAAATCTTCCAGCAATATATAGATGGTGTCACCTTGTTTATAATCATTTCCCATAGCTATTTCTCACCCCAATATTTTCTCGCTCCATCATCCCAAATGGTAAACTCACCTGTCTTCCCTATAAAGCGACCTTTAGAAAAGGCTTTATATCCTTCCACCCATATCTTCAGGCTCGCATCATACATCACACTCTGAGCTGCACTTCCTCTTGGGTCGCCACTCTTATCTGCATGGCTAATAAAGATTATCAACTTATCCTTATTCGCCTCCTTAAAGCGGATATAGTCGCGGTAATTCATCTGAGTATATTGAAACGAGTCTATCACCACTATATTCACACTCTTACGCTTCGATAGCCTGTCGCTCAAGTCATGCATATTCTCACCGTTCAACAGGTAGAACGATTTGCTCACGTCATTCATACCATATCTCTTCAATGTATTCTGCATAGTTAGACTGTCACCTTCCTCCAGGCTGTCATAGGCCACACGGTCAAACTCACATAGTGCCTTGCAGAGCTGCATCACAAAACTACTCTTGCCATTGCCGCTTTTGCCCCAAACAAACCATACGCCTGTGCGCTCTGGCTCACCGAAGGCATCTTGCCATACACCAGTAAAATTAAATGTGCGCTTCTTTTGGTTCAACACCTCTTTAACTGTCAATGCTCTCATCCCTTCTTTATGGCTTTAATTCGTTTTATACGGTGAATACTCTTCTTTACTCGTCTCAAATCAAACTCGCAACTATCCGATTCTGCTATCACTTCTTCTATGTCCTTCCTTTCTGTCAAGCCGTTGGCAGTACATATCGCATATACATCCTGCACACTCGTATCGTCCAGCTCGAAGTATTTCCTACCTATTCGGCTGTAAAACTCTTTATAGCCACGCTTCCTGCATCTCAGACCTCTTTCTATACGAGTCTTTATATAGTCTGTCGACAGAAACACCACACCGCATTTATCTTCTATCTTATTATACAGACTGATGAAGTATTGGAACACACTCTCTATGAGCTTGTCTGCCTCGTCAAACACCAACAGAGGAGCATCCATCTTTATCAACTCGTTCTGTATCGTTATCCAAAGCTCTCTCACCGTAAAGCCATCTGTTCTAATACCCATCTTGTGGGCTATCTCTCTCACAAAGTCGCCTTTGTGCAAATCCTCTGAACATAGTATATAGAACACTTCGCGATTCTCCTCACCATAGATTCTTGCCGTAGTAGTCTTGCCACAACCTGCTTCGCCTACCACCCAGGTCACGTTCTTATAGCTCTGAGCATCTTGAAGAGCGATGCTTATCTCATGGAAGGCATGGGTCTCCACTACCTGCCAATCTTTCTCACAGCCATTCACCAACCCTACCTGGTCGCTAACCTTGCGCCACATGTCTTCGCTGATGTTCTCCCACTTACCGTTCAAAATGTTACTCACCGTGCCTGCACTCGTACCCTTCATGCTTGCCACAGCTTTGTTCTGACTCGCAAACTTAGCTACATAAACTCTTAGCCTGTTTGCTATCATCTGTTTGTCATTGTTTCCTAACTCCATAGTTCAGTTCCTTTCTATTTTTTTATTTAAAGTTATTTTTTATGTCTTACTCAAAGTCTTAGCATCATCAAACTCCAGAATAGTACATTCCTCACGCCAGTCTATGTTGCTTACCTTCTTCGTTACCTTGCCTATACTCAACTCCTCAGGCTGACCTCGATACTTTCTCACACGCCTATCTATCTGGCGCTGCATATCTTTGCTCAAACCCTTCAAGTCTGGAGTCTTCAATCCATGCTGCTCTGGAGCCACGCCCTCGTCAAATTCCAGGTTCCTTGCCTCTACAAGCCTATCTGCACGGCTGCGCTCATCGGCTTCACGCTGCTGTCTGATGAATAGTGCTTCTGCCTCTGTTTGCTCCTGACGAGCGCGGTGAATCACTAAGTAAGGCTCTGCCACACGCTCAAATCGCAACTCTCCAGCTTTGTCCTTCCTGTATAGCCTAATACTTGTAAAGTCATATGGATCATACTTCACCACAAACTTCTCATAAGTATGTCTCCTTCGCCATTCCAAGTCTGGAACACCAGGGCTGCTCATCACCTCATAACTGCGTTTCACACCTTTCACCGTGATATCTATTCCGCTCGAAGTAAATGTGCTCATTCTGTCGCATTCCACCCAGAACATCTCTACCATGTCGCTCACAGTCACCACAGGAGTTGCTGCATTCACACTCTGCTCATACATATCTATCCTGCGCTTGCCTGTAGCAGGGTGCAACTTCTCGTTCCACTCATTTCTGAACTCCACATACATGGCTTTCAGTTCATCCAAAGTCGGCAGCCTATCCTTGTTTGCCTCAATAAACTCAAGGTTCGGACGGCTCACTTCCTTCTTCGTCGTCACATTCTGACCTGTAAAATTCCATTCCTTATGAAGCACCTGGTTCTGCAACCTATAAAACAAATTCTCTATAGTCTTGCTCGAACCATTATAGGGAGTCGTCGGACGATGCATCACACACAGCTTACTGAAGAACTTCTGACTTGCCAACTTCTTATGGCCACCTTGGTTGTCATAAACAATCTCATATGGCTTATGACCACTCACCTGAATAGCCATTCGATAACTCATATACTGAGCCTCGTAGTCCTCACTATCGCTGATGCAAAAACCAAGCAAACACTCTGAGTAGGCATCTATAACCTCATACACACCTGTTGTCCTCACCTTGCCTTCATCATCCTTATAATATAGGTTAAGCTTTGTGCCGTCACCATACCATAAAGCATCACGCATCTGAGGCAACTCGGTCTTGTGTCTGCGGTCAAACAATGCGTGCGACTTATGTTCACCAAACACAGCATCATACCACATAGGTCTCACACTCGCACTATTCAACCATGCCTTCATTCCGCTCAAACTCTTCAAAGGCTTCCAACCATATCTGCCACACTCTGCATTAAAGCGCTCAAATATCTGGCTGTCTGTCAACACAGGCACACGGCTCCTCTTCAAGGCTATAAGTCTTCTGCCTGCTTCCTCGGTTATCTTCAGAGTGTTCTGATTGCCCACCTTTCCACTTATTAGCGAACCATAACCATCCTTCTTAAAGGCTGCCAACTTTGACTTCAAGCGAGCAAGGTTCTTTGGCAACGTATGCTCAAACAGCTCTCTCAACTTTTCGCTCTGCTTATAAACTATATCCCATAGGTCATTACGCCTACCACCACCCAAAGCATGTGTCGTTGCCTGAAGCTCGTTCATACGCTCTATAAGCATCTTTGCCACACTTGCATTCTTCGTATATTCATCTATAAGCTTAGCCGACAAGCGAGTTTGAACACCGTTCAAATCATATTCAAACAGCTCATAAAACCTACGAGCCTCCTCATCCAACTGCATATAATCCATCAGCTCCATACGCTCCAATTGCAATCGAGGATCACCATAGCGAGCCTCAAACTTCTCCCTATACTTCTTCGGAATAGAATCATACACATACAATGCGTAGTTACCCTCACCCTTGCCCTGGCGAGCACTCTGAATGTTGCCACGACGAATATTAGTTCTAAGAGTGTCTCTGAGAATGACAGGATCGTCACCACAAGTCAGCTCCTCGAAGGTAACACACAATAATTTATTGTAATACTCCATCCCTTATCAGTTTTTATTTATCCTTATGCCAAGATATCAAAGAATACATCATTCTTCAATACCATCATCAGTCAATCTTCTTAGTGACATACCGCTAATGCAGAAGTTCAACACCAACGCCATCACACACCATACATTCTCAGTATCTATACCAAGAAGCATAAAGCTAAACACAAACCATAGCAAGCATAATTTCATCCTCAACTCCTGACGACAAAACCAGTGCCACTCCTTACCAAACATCTTATTCAATGCCTCTTTCATAATTCCATCCTCCATATTATTCGTCACCTACTATTTCACCACCATACTCCTTGATAGCTACATACCTCACCCTCCTTGCCAGGTGAGAGTCCTTCTTGTAGTTCAACGACATGCTTACCATCTCTGTAGTAATTCCAAACAGCGAAGCAAGCTTCTTGCCTACACCGCGCTCCACAATTATTCGTTTCTTCATATCCGTATATGTTAAATTATTATTATTATACCGCTTTCTCACCCTAATTTCGTATCTTTGGCGAGCGTTCAATTATCAAACACGCTGCAAAGATAGGATATTTCCTAATATTAGCCAAATGTTTAGTAGGATATTTTCTACTAATATGCCAATTTTTAACAGAACAAATTATGATTTTAGATAGAATAAAGGAATATATTGACTACAAAGGCATCTCAATAGCTGCTTTTGAAAAGAGTATAGGAATGTCAAACGCTTCATTTGGTAAGTGTTTAAAGAAAGGTGGTGCTATAGGAACCGACAAGTTAGAAAATATTCTAAACGTTTATCCAGAAATCTCTACAAATTGGCTACTTACAGGTCAAGGTGAAATGATAGAGGATAATGAACCTAAGATTAGTAATAACCCTGAAGTAGGTACACCATATTATGATGTAGACTTCCTCGGAGGATTTGATTTGCAAGATAATGATCAGACTACGATTCCTGCATTAAACATCGTAGCCAACATTTGCCCACGTGCTGATCTGTGGTGCAACATCACTGGCAATTCCATGGAACCAACCATATCTAATGGAGATATCATTGCCCTACACAAATGCTCTATCAATGATATACAATATGGAGAAATGTATGCAGTAGTCTTAGACACATTCAGAACTGTGAAAATCCTTAGAAAGTCTTCTTCTCCTAACAAAATTAAATTTGTACCTGTAAACAAAGACCAATTCGATGAACAAGATTTCGACATCTCGCGAATACTGCAAGTCTTTGAAGTTGTCGGATGCATACGTCGTTTCTTCTGAAATGTATATCCTTTTTATATACTATATATGTGAAAGTCCCTTATTATCAGGACTTTCACTTGTTTTTTGCCCCTTAAATACCGCCTTTTACCATGTTTTTTGCCCCTCGAAAACGCAAAAAACAACCAATTTATCCCTTTTTCATACCCATTTCCACCTTAAAAGCCATGTTGCAATAGCTAATTTTGAACCCCTAAACGAACCCCTAAATGAACCCCTAACCACAAAAACACCATAAATCTCACCCTCAAACACCTCTGAAAACACAAAAACGGCTCGCACTACTGTTCAAAAACAGCGCACGAACCGTTCAAACCATTGTAAATAAGCCTTTTACATGCTATTATACCTTTCCACCTGAGCGTATCAGATGGCTCTGTATTATCATTGCTTTGCTATTCAGCAAACAGCCTCCATCGCTCAGTCCTGCATGAAGCAAACTATTCTTAGTATAGCCTATCTGATCAGGCGTTAACACATCAAATATGGCTGATATAGAGCCAAAATAGTAGTTCTTCCTACCAGCAAGCAGATGCACATGTATCACCTTTGTCATACCATTATTCTTTAGTCCAACTTATTGTTCCATTCTCAAATGCAAAGATACTAAATAATAACTATATGGAAACATCAATATACCAAAAACTTCTATATATTTATTATTTGGAACACACCACCCACCATAATTACTACCTCATTCCCTCTCATTTCCCTCCACATTCCCCTCTCATTTCCCTCTCATTTCCCTCTCATTTTCCACCTCATTTCCTCCTTGTGCGATGTCGTTTTTACGACATCGTTTCCTTCCTCGTTCCCCATATCCTCCCTCCACCTTTCCATTCCATCAACCAACAAGGCGATAAGAGCCTTCAGGAGCCGTTCACACGAACCAGGTGATAAATCCTCACCCGAACCCCTAAAAAGCGCTCTTATCGCCTCCTATGTCACATTTTACCCATTGAACACCATTCAAACGCCAGTCAAATGTCACATGAATGTTATATGAATGTTACATTTCGTTTTTCCGTCCATCTACCTCTTCATCTCTCTCAATCCATTATCTTTCAACTCTTTACACCGATTTAGGGAGTATCATCAATTTATACATTTCGTTTTATCCCCCTTACCTGTTTCGTGAGGAAACAGGGACTTTTTGTTTTCTATAGAAAAATACTAAAATGGAACTATGCTATCTTTCCATTTGCTATTTCCTCTTGCAAATATGAATATACATATCTTGGTGATTGGAAATAAAGACCCGTCTTTGGATTCTGAAGCAATTTATATGTCTCAGAACCATAGAGCACATCCAAAGCTTGATGTATAGACATGCCACATTCCTCTACAAGAATTGTTGCAATATCACGCTCCTGACATTCAAGCATAAACTGAAAATCGAGTTCTGTTACTTTCATAAGCTTTGCAGGTTTTTAATGGCTTTGATCCATGATACAGTATCATATTAGCGCTCCTCCTTTCTTATGGCAATAAGTAGCAAGTCCTTCCACCTGGTCTTCAAACGACAAGGTGTGCAACACATTATAATGTTGTTCTGCATATTCAATGCCCTGATGAATACTCACGTAGCGGTATGCTTGCTGAAAGCTTAAACCGAAATGACGTGCAAATAGTTTTATAAGCATTATAATATATTCTATCTTGGCTGATACCATAATTTCTAAGTTTTAATAATTGCAAAGATAAAGCAAGTCGAAGATAACACAAAATAAATTCACATTTTTTGTGTTATAAAGAACGATAGTACAAAATAGGTTTCCTAAGGATTCTCACTCCTTCTTCAAGCTCAATTCTATTGGCAGGAGGAATTTGCTATGAGGAATATTTACGAAGGTGCCATCAAATCGTTTTTTCATTGTAGAAACCGAGATGCAAAGGCGCTTGCGAGCTCTGGTCATGGCAACATATAGTTTGCGGGCATCCTCGTCGTCGTAGTGTTTAACGCCATGGTTGTAGTAGTTAGGATAACGGCCATCGATGACATCGAATACTATCACGTTGTCAAACTCCAAACCTTTAGCCTTGTGGATGGTGCTAACGAAGACGCGCTCTTTCATGGATGTTCCGCCACAGATGTCGGCCTCGCGAAGGGTATTCATTTCTACCACATAGCGGTCGAGCGCCTGCTTTAGGGTGAGATTCTCGTTGGCAGGCAACAAGTCAAGCTGAATATAGTTGAGCACATATTGCAACTTCTTGCTGTCAACAACTCTGCGCTCTTGCTTCAGATATTCCCACACTCGCTGCATGTCGGCAACCAATATCGGAGTCTCGTCATCATTACTACGCTGATGAGCCATCGCCAAAGTGGAATGCCATAGTTCTGCATATCGTTGTCGTAGCAACTCAGCCTTATGAGGCACATCGCCCTGCTGCAGATAGCGCACTTGCTCAGGTATCATTTCTTGCGCTTTGTCGTAGCAACGAGCCACAAGACTGCAAGTGGCAAAGACGTCGGCATCGGCAAGATGGGAGTTTTCACCTTCGAGATGCAGATATTCGATAAGGTTCTTCAGCTTATACTTCACGAAACCAGGGAATAGCAGTCGCGCCAACTTCAGAGAGTCGAAACATGCGGGATGCTCCTTGCGCCAGTCTACGGATGGCAGATAGCGCTTAAGGTTGAAGTCCATTATATCGTAGTCGTAAGTGGCATTATGGCCGAGCAATATGTCGTCGCCCACATAGTCGAGAAATCGTTGCAAAGCCTCGGCAGGCGATAGCAGTTCGTGATTCTTTCGCTCTTCGACAATTGGGTTTACTATATCGCCAAGCATCTCTGGTATAGGCTTGTCTGTAGCGATATATAGCGACAGCTCAGAACCTTCCACCACCCTTCCCTCTCGCATTTTGCATGCTGCAATCTGCAATATGTCGTCATTATAAACATCCAGTCCTGTGGTCTCTGTATCGAAAACCACGATTTCTTTCTCAGCCAAAGCCTTGGCAAACTGCTGCACATAGGTTTTGCCATCAGCCTCAAGAAGGTCGGTAGGCACCATGCCTCTTACGCGAAGTTGTCTCACCAAGGCTCTTGCCGAAGCATTAGTCTGCATGATGCCCATTCCCTTGAGCAGTCGTGCCCAAGCTATGAAGTTGAATTCGTTGGCTATTACCGAATAGTGGGCAAAGAGCAGTTTTACGCCATCGGTAGTAAAGATATCTGTTCCCGACACCTTGAAGTGTGGCATAGCAATATCATCCAAGGCATAGCCTATGGAGTCGGCATCGCGATTGGAGTTTACTATCACGGCCGTAGTCTCGTCGGGATGTTCATTATAGAAATCTCTCACTTTGAGCGCCACAGCCTTATACTCCTCATCCACGGTAGCACATTCCATTAGCGTAAGCTCATTGCCCTCAGCCTTTGTGATATTGGCAGCCTTAGGCAACAAAGCGCCATCGATGTCCATAACCTGCATAGCATACTTGTTGTAGACATCGAGGAGATAGGATGGCGAACGATGGTTTACGTCGAGATGATAGATATTGCTGCAGCATCGCTCTTTCAGTTCTTTCATTATCTCCATCTTTGCTCCCATAAACGAGAATATGGCTTGTTGCTCATCGCCAAGATAAACAACCGTAGCCTTGGGGGCAAGAAGAAGGTCGAGGATAGAAAGCTGAAGGAAGTTGAGGTCTTGCACCTCGTCTACTTGCATCCAGCTATACTTATGATATTCGTCAGATTTCGACAGCGCATCATAAGCCTTTAGCAATAGGTCTTCGAAGTCAACGAGGTTGTTTTGCTCCTTATAAGCCTCATAGGCATGGGCAAACTTCATTTTCTTCAGCATATTGCTGATGATATGGCCGTCGGCAAGGTTGAGATTGGAAACCGTCATAGCATCCTCGTAGGTGAGAGCATTATTGTAGACATCCATCATCTGGTCGGCACTAAACTCCTTGCCCATCATAGAGAGCATATTTCTCAAAGCTGTGATGTCTTCCGAGTTCAGGCAGTCGGCATGCATACGGATATGGCGAGGATGCTTCATAGCCATCTGATGCATGAAATGCGAAAGGTTGATGATAGTGGTATAGTCGCGCTTGCGATTACCGTTAGCAGCCACCATCTGCTCGTCTTCGCCAAGATATCTGGCAAGGATGCTCACGGCATCATTTTCATCTATCACGGCACATTCTGCCGCCAAGAGTCCTTGCTCATATAGAAATTTTGAGCAAAAGCGATGCACGTTGCCTACAAACAAAGATGCCATGCCCTCGTCGTTGCCCAATCGCGACTGCAAACGCTCGTACATACCACGAGCAGCACGGTTGGTAAACGTAAGGCATAGCATATCCTTATAGTCAATACCCTCGCATCTTGCCTTGGCAACTCTCTCTGCAAGCATCTGCGTCTTGCCACATCCTGGAGGAGCCAACACAAGATGAAAACCAGAGCCAGCAGCTAATACTCGTTGCTGGCTCTCGTCTGGTGTCCAATTATTCTGCATAATGTTTAGTCAAGGTGGAATACCTCTTCGATAGGAATGGTGACAGGAGAATTATCAGGATTTACCTCCATGATATCTGCCATCATATCCCACCACTTCTGTGTGATAGGGTCTACATTTTCAGTATCTTGGCTGTTGGTATCTTTCGAGCATTCCTGGTAGGCAAACAACAGGTTTGTCTCCTTGTCCCAGAAAATGCTGTAGTTGCTTACACCAGCATCCTTGATCATCTGTTTCAACTCTGGCCAAATAGCGGCATGACGTTTTGCATACTCTTTCTCACAGCCTGGCTTGAGATACATCTTAAATCCAAATCTTTTCATTTGTTAAATAGGTTTTTAGTTTATAAGTATAATCACTTTCCTCTCTTTGGGTGAGGGGAAAGTGATGGGATTATCGTAGTAGTTTTATTTCTTCACATCCACAATCTTTGTCTTTGGCAACTCCTTGTTTCTGCGGTTCACCATAGTAACCACACTTTGTGCCAACGAGAGGAAAGCCTGTCCCATGATGGTGTCTGTGTCTACTGCCGAAGGCTTACCCTGGTCGCCATTATTGCAAACGCTCTGCACCATAGGCAACTGTGCCAACAAAGGCAAATTCATTTCCTTAGCCAGTTCCTTGCATCCTTCCTTGCCAAAGATGTAGTATTTGTTCTCTGGCAATTCGGCAGGTGTAAACCATGCCATATTCTCTACCAAGCCCAAGATTGGCACATTCACCTTCTCGTTCATATACATGTCGATACCCTTGCGGGCGTCTGCCAAAGCCACCTTCTGAGGGGTGCTCACGATTACAGCGCCTGTTATAGAGAGGGTCTGCAAAAGTGTGAGGTGGATATCTGATGTGCCTGGAGGTGTGTCGAGGATGAAATAGTCGAGGTCGCCCCAGTCGGCATCTGCGATGAGCTGCTTCAATGCGCTTGTTGCCATACCTCCACGCCACAAGGTTGCGGTATCAGGGTTTACGAAGAAGCCTATAGACAACAGCTTCACTCCATATTTCTCAATAGGCTCTATGAGCTGTCGCCCGTCTTTCTCTACTGCGTATGGGCGTTCTTCTTCCACACCAAACATCTTTGGCATCGAAGGTCCGAAAATATCGGTATCAAGCAGTCCTACCTTATACCCCAACTTTGCCAAAGCCACGGCAAGGTTGGCAGAAACGGTACTCTTGCCTACTCCACCCTTGCCTGAGCTTACTGCGATGATATTCTTCACCTCTGGCAATAGTTTTCCTACCTCAGGGCGTGGCTGCGACTTAAACTCCGTAACGATTTCCACTTCCACTTCCTTGCCCACATGATAGTGAATGGCAGCCTCGGCAGCCTTTACTGTCGACTTCAAGAAAGGGTCTGTATCGCGAGGAAATGTCAATATCACTTTCACCTTCATGCCGTCTATCTGAGGCTGATCGGCAAGCATATCGCTCTCTATAAGATTCTTCTTTGTACCGGGATACATAACTGTTGCCAAAGCGTCAGTTATGAGTTTTGGATATAGTGTCATTATTATAATGTGTATATATATTATTATTGTATTCTTTTGCAAAGATACTCCTTTTTTCCGACTTTTATAGTCTTACCGCCATCAATTTGCCATCAAAGCGTAGATTTTTACCACTTTTCATAATTATCTCGTTTGCTATAACATCTAAAAACATTATCTTTGCAAGCAGAATAATCTTAAGAACCCAAAATCTGATTATCGTCAGAACCCAAACCAAATAATAATGAAAAAACTATTCTTCTCGCTATTATCGATTTTTCTTTCCTCTTTCTTCTCGCCAATATCTGCCAAGGATGTTGTGTGGTATAGTGGTCGTGGCAACGTGGAATATCGCGTGTGCGCCAAGCCGTCGCCTGTGGTAAAGATTGCGCTTGGCATGTTTTCGTCCGACATGAAGGCTGTCACAGGACATCATGCTCACTCTGTAGGCAATGCGCCTGTAGAGATATTCCAGCTCGACATGCTCACCAACAAAGAGATGAAGGAACTCGACAAGCGAAAGATTTCATATACCGACATCATCACTCGCCAGGATGCTTTTACCATAAGCATCAACCAGGGCAAGATAGTCATCGTGGGTAGCAATGGTCGTGGCACAGCCTACGGCATTCTCGAACTCTCGCGCTTAGCGGGTGTTTCGCCTTGGATTTACTGGGGCGACGTGGTGCCTGAAAAGAAACAATATCTTGCGCTACCCGACAATTATTTCACACGCCAATATCCTTCGGTCGCTTATCGTGGCATCTTCATCAACGACGAGGACTGGTCGTCGCGAGTATGGGCGCAGAAGATTGAGGGCAAGCATGCCAAGAAGGGCGAAATGGGACCTCGTTTCTATAAACATGTCTTCGAACTCTTGTTGCGTCTCAGAGCCAACACCATTTGGCCTGCCATGCACGAGGGCACCACGGCTTTCTTCAAGGTAAAGGGCAACAGAGAGGTTGCCGACTCTTGCGACATCTTCGTGGGCTCTTCTCATTGCGAACCTATGTTGCGCAATAATGTCGGCGAATGGGACGAGAAAAAGCGTGGACCATTCAATTTCATCACCAATAAGCATAATGTGGTAAACTATTGGGCTGAGCGCCTTCACGAAACAGCTGGCATGGATGCTCTCTACACTCTCGGCATGCGTGGCATCCACGACGGCTCTATGCAGGGTGTCAAAACCAAGGAAGAGAAGCTCCGCGGTCTTCAGGCTGTCATCGACGAGCAACGAAAGATGCTCCACAAAACCTTCGGCAAGTCGATGAAAAACATTCCGCAGGTGTTTGTACCATATAAAGAGGTGTTGGAGATTTATGAGGATGGACTAAAGGTGCCTGACGATGTTACGCTCATGTGGTGCGACGACAACTATGGCTATCTCACTCGCCTTTCCGACGACGAACAGCAGAAGCGTAGTGGTGGCGCTGGCGTTTACTATCATCTGAGCTATTGGGGCAGACCTCACGACCATCTGTGGCTCACCACCACTCAGCCGGGCTTGATATACAACGAAATGCGCACAGCCTACGACCATAATGCTCGCCAACTGTGGATAGCTAATGTCCACGACCCTAAGGTTGCTGCCTACGACCTCAACCTATTCCTCGATATGGCGTGGAATATCAATTGCGTAAACGAAAACACTATTGGCAACCACCTCAAGGCGTGGCTCGCTCAGCAGTTTGGCGGCATCGTTGCTGCCAAGCTCTATCCTGCCATGCGCCAGTTCTATCATCTTTGCGGCATTCGTCGACCTGAGTTTATGGGATGGAGCCAGGTAGAACTATGGGGAGGCAAATATCCTGGCGGTCGTTCTCCTATGCAGGATACCGAGTTCTCTGCCGACCAGTTTGGCAACGAGCTCGAACGCTATATCAACGACTTTGAGGACATAAAGGCTATCGTAGATGCTGCCGAACCCCTAATTCGCCCTGAGCTCAAGGATGCCTACTTTGCAGCCATCAAATATCCTGTATATGGTGCTGCAGCCATGGCTACCAAGACTCTGCAGGCTCAGGAGGCACGCCATCTTGGTCGCTCAGATTCTTTCAACCACGACGACGAGGCTCTCGATGCTGCCGTGCGCAGCCATAAGGCTTACCAAGAGATTCTCTCGCTCACAGATTATTACAACAACACCATGGCTCATGGCAAATGGCGTGGTTCTATGGACTGCAATCCTCGCAACTTGCCTGTATTTGGCGAACCTGTGTTGCCAGGCAAACTCACAGCCGACAATATCAAGGAGCATTCCGATGCTTCGCTCATACCTGCCAAGCTAAAAACCGACAACACCATAGCTCGCAACGCCTGCCAATGGTCGTCGGCTTCTGCTCAAGCAAAACCTATCGACATGCTTGGTCATAGCATGAATGCCGTGGCGCTACCTAAGGGTGAAAAGCTAACCTACGAATTCTCTACATTCCGTAGCGACAGCTGCGTCGTTCGCATCGCCACCATCCCTACTCAGGCAAACGACAAGGGCGACATCCGCTATCAGGTCACCATCGACGACCAAGCTCCTGTAGTCTTCAGCCTCAAAGAGCCATTCCGCTCTGAGCGTTGGAAGCAGAATGTACTGCGTGGTCAGGCGCTCCGCTCCATCTTCACATATCTTCCTATGGGCAAACATACAATCACCATCCAGGCGCTCGACCCTCATATCGTAGTCGACCAATGGATGCTCGACTACGACGTCGACCGCGAATTCTATGTATTCCCTGTGGAAAGGTAAAAAGGTAAAAGGGTAAAAGGGTAAAAAAGTAAAAGGGTAAAAAAGTAAAAGGGCTAAAGAATACAAATACTTATTATTGGTCCACAATCGTACGATATTGCAAGTTTGCGTAGCATCTTGCAGTATTGTACGATTTTCATTTTATACCTTTGCACATAGAAACAACCCTAATAACCATTCATTTAAACCATCAACTCCAAAACGATGAAACAAATTAGTAATTTATTATTAATAATGTGTGTAACTTCCTGTTGTCTCCTCCACGCTCAGCATCGCACCACCCCTATTATGGGATGGAGCTCGTGGAACACATACCATGTGAACATATCCGACTCGCTAATCAAAAAGCAGACTGATACCATGGTAGCGTTAGGGCTCGACAAATTGGGCTATACATATATCAATATCGACGATGGATTCTTCGGTCATCGCGACTCCTGTGGAAATATGATTCCACACCCCACAAGATTTCCCAACGGCATGAAACCTATTGCCGACTATATCCACTCCAAAGGTCTGAAAGCTGGAATATATTCCGATGCAGGCTACGTCACATGTGGTAGCATCTACGACAATGACCATAATGGCATTGGCGCAGGACTATATGGGCATGAGCAGCAAGACGCACAACTATATTTCAACAAATGGGGCTTCGACTTCATCAAAATCGACTATTGTGGCGCTGGCACCGAGCTCGACCTTGAAGAACAAGAACGATACTCCACCATATGCAAAGCCATCGACGACACGGGGCGCAACGATGTAGAAATAAACATCTGCCGTTGGGCTTTCCCCGGCACATGGGCTGCCAACCTTGCTGCCTCGTGGCGAATAAGTAGCGACATTCGTCCTAAATGGAATTCCGTGCGCAATATCATAGCTAAGAATATGCCACTATCAGCCTACTGCCGTGGTGGTCATTTCAACGATATGGACATGCTTGAGATTAGCCGCGGCCTTAAGGAGGGCGAAGAGCGAGTACACTTCGGCATGTGGTGTATGATGTCGTCACCATTGCTCATAGGTTGCGACCTCAGCAAGATTCGCCCTTCGTCGTTGGCATTACTGAAAATTCAAGAACTCATAGCCATCAACCAAGATACCCTGGCGCTACAAGCCTACCCCGTAGTGGCTCACGATAGTACATACGTATTGGTGAAAGATATTATTGCGCGCCGAGGTACCACTCGTGCTGTAGCTCTCTATAATTCTGCCAACACCGAGCGTCGAATCTCTGTGCCACTATCCGACCTTGAACTTAATGGTAAGACTCGTCTCCACAACGTCTTCACCCATACCGACCTCAAAGCCACCACGGACTCCATCACAGCCACTATCCCTGCCCACGATATACTGATATTGAAGGCTACTGCCAAACATCGCATCGAGCCCACACGCTACGAAGCTGAGTGGGCTTACCTTCCTCTATACAACGACCTTGGCAAACGAAAGCGCGAAATATTATACTCTCACGACGACAAGGCTTCATGTGGCATGCTCGTAACTCGTGGCGGAGGTTTTGCAGCCAATTCCATCATCTGGGATAATGTTTGGAGTGATAATGGTGGCTCATACACCATCACTTTATTCATCAAGCCAAACAAAAATCGTGGCATCATAGCCTACGTTAATGGTGTTGCCCACAAGCTCCATGTTGACAATTCTCAGCAGATTTCTTTCAGCACCACTCTTAGCAAGGGAAACAATAAAATCGAGCTCACCCACCCTACCATGTGGATGCCTGATATCGACAAAATAGAACTCAATAAACAATAAAAAAACCTAATTCAATATGCTTAAACAAATCCTCCTTTCTGGAGCCTTGGCTTTGCCTATCGTGGCTCTCAACGCAAATGCGCAGCAGAAGCCTGCAAGCGTTTTCATCACAGCCGGACAGTCGAATGCCGACGGCAGAGTTTACAATAGCGAAATAGTAGACTATCTCAAACCGGGCTACAAGTATCTGCATTATGCCAACGTAACGAGTCAAAGCTCCGGCACCTTCACCACTCGCAATTTCGACAACCCCAAAGAGCGTTGGGCTTTCTGCGATGTAACCAACTATTTCATAGAGCAAGCCCTGCAACAAGACTTCTACGCCATAAAATGCACCTATGGCGGCACAGCCATAGCCACAGGCGTAACAGCTGAAAAACTACCTGTATGGTATGCCGACCCCACATGGATAGCCGAAAACAACGCATATCGTGGCGACATCACCACGGGCAAATCGCTCACAAAGTCGCTCACCGAGGGTTTCTCCGACCTCGTAGATGGCACACTATCTAAGCTACAGCAGGGCTACGACGTAAAAGCCATTATGTGGCATCAGGGCGAGAGCGACCGTAATGCTGCTGGCGCCTACTACACCAACTTCAAAACCATGATTCAGTATATGCGCAACGCCATATACCAGAAAACGGGCGACGAGAAAGACAAGACTCTGCCTTTCATCTTCGGCACCATCACCAGCGACAGCAAGCAATATAGCGCCAAGGTGAAAGAGGCGCAGCTGCAGGTGGCTAACGACCTTGAGAATGTCTACGTCATCGATATGGAGGGCGTAACCTTGCGCTCCGACCAGCTCCACTTCGACAAAGCGTCTACCGAATATCTCGGCAAAATGATGTACAACAAGCTCGTTGCTCTCGGCCTCGTAGATGGCAACGAGGTTGAAGCCACAAAACCCACGAAGCCTACAGGCACAGAGGATGTAGGCAAAGTAGAGGCTGAACGCATGTGGGACTTCAAAGTACTAAAAAGCCAAGCCACCGAAGCCAACCTCAAAGCCGACAGCAAATGGGAAGACAAAGGCAGCACAGGCTATAGATACACCAGCGCTTTACCCACCTTCTGGGAGCCTGTAGCCAACAACACCACCATCAAAGAAACCAAGGGCTTATATTTCAAGTCGCCAAGTGGCAACCGCCTCTATATCAAACCAGGCAACCACATCTGCCTCTATGCCGACAACCTGAAAATGACCATCCCAAAGGTTAAGCCTCTGCAATATATCACCATCGTCACAAAGTCTGCCAAAGGCGAACGAGGCATCACCCCCGATACTGATAGCCACAGCGATACCAACCTTATGCTCATCAAGGGTGGCACCAAGTCAGCCGACTTAGTCACCAACTGTTGGCAAGTGAGCGACGAAATCAAGGACGAAACCGACATCGTATTCCATTCCAATGGTGGCGCCATCTATGTATATAGCATCATGGTATCCAACGAAGATCCCTCTAATCCCACATCCATCAAGCGCTCCAAGAAGCAATCTCCCGACACCGCATGGGTAAACCTTCAGGGCATCAAACCCCAAGCCCCCACCAACGGAATTTATATCCAAAACGGAAAGAAATACGTGGTGAGTAAGTAAAGTGGGAAAGAAAGATTCTCAACGAAATTCTATTGCCAAACAAAGCCTTGAAGGAGAAGTAGTATCAAAGTTCTGTGTTCCAGTTGTTCCAGTTGTTCCAATTTTTCCAATTAGGGTATTAACATGCGAACTGCCCCTATATATACTATATAATTAATTGATTATTAAGTAGTTATATATAAGAAGTTAGAAAATGGAACACCAAATAAATTAATTGGAACAACTGGAACGGGAACGCGCCAACATCTCTCTAAAAGGCTAATAACCAATAAGTTAAGCACAGAACAGACATTCCAAAAAGGAAGTGCAATATAAGTAAAACCACATATTCTACGATGCCAAACCGTGGCAAAAGCGTAGAATATGTGGCTTTTTAGTTGTCTTTATTATGCGACTAATCGAAAGGCGACTATTCGAAAGGTATTATGCGAGTAATCGAAAGGCATAATGCGACTATTCGAAAAGCAACATGCGACTATTCGAAAAGCGGAATGCGACTAATCGAAACTGCCGCTGCGAGTAATCGCACTTGGTTAGCACTCTAAGCCCATGATTATGCTCAAGAATAGAAAGCATCATTCATAGAATTCGAAGTCGACATCGTCGGAGGATGATTCTGGCTTTTTGGCTGGTTTAGGCTGCGCCTTTAGGTTGCCATTCTCGTCGAATAGTCCGTAGGTGGTGCGGAGCACGGTGAACTCGGTACGACGGTTGAGAGAGTTGCAGATTTCCTCTTTCTCAGGATTCTTGAGAGCCTTGATGAAGTCGGGCGTTAGCTCGTCGTCGACCTTTAGCCAAGGATATTTCTCAGCCACCTTTTTCTTAATCTTCTTTGGTCGCTCTTTGCCATAGCCCATAGGGGTGAGGCGGTCGGCAGCTATGCCGTGGGCGATGAGATAGTTGACTACGCTCTCTGCACGACGTTGCGACAAGCGCTTGTTGTATTCTGCCGAACCTTTATAGTCGCAATGCGAGCTAAGCTCGATGGTGACGTGCGGATTTTCGTTGAGCAAAGCCACGAGCTTGTCGAGCTCGAGCTCAGAAGCCTTGGTGAGGTCGGCACGGTCGAACTCATAGAAGATATTGTCGATGAGTACAGGGGTGGAGATGGAAGCCAGAGGGAACTGCAACACATCCTCGTGGCTCTCGTCGGTGGCAGCCACTTTGAGCTCTTCGCGATGGTTGAGATAGCCTTGGCAGGTGGCAAGCATGAGATAGCTTACGCCTGGGGTAACAACCTTGGTGAAGGAGCCATCGCTGCGCACGGATAGTTTTTCGTTGGTGCCATCGTCGCCAACGACGTATACTTGGGCAGCAGGAAGCTCGTAGCCATCTATTTCGTAGACGTAGCCCTTTATGGTGTTCACAATTTCAGGATTGTCGAAAGAATAAATGTGGTCGCAACCTCTGCCGTCGTTGCGATTGGAGCAGAAGTAGCCACGATTGTATGGTCCCTCGAAGGTCATGCCGAAGTCGTCGGCTTGAGAGTTGAGCGGATAGCCCGGATGCTCAAGATGATAGCGATGGTCTTTGCCCACACGAGCAATGAAGATATCGTAGCCACCCAAGCCCGGATGACCGTTGCTTGAGAAATAGAAGTCGCCATTAGGACGGAACGTAGGGAACGCCTCGTCGCCAGGAGTGTTGACGGGTTCTCCAAGATTTTCTACACCTCCTAAGCCAGCCGAAGTGATGCGCATGCGCCAAATATCCAAGCCACCCTTGCCACCCGGCATATCGGAGGTGAAATAGAGCCATTCGCCATCGGGCGAGACGGCAGGATGAGCGAAGCTGGAAAGAGTGTCGTTAGAAAGTTTCAGTTCGGTAGCCTTGCCCCAAGAGGCATCGCTACGGTTAGAGGTCATAATCTTGGCATAGCGAGGATAGGAAGGGTCGGTGGAACATTGAGTGAGATACATGGTTCTGCCATCGGGCGAGAAGGCACAAGCGCCCTCGTCGTAGTCGGTATTTACCCCACCCTGCACAACTTCGGGCTTGCTCCATTTCCCCTTATCGTCTTTTTCGCTAAAGAATATGTCGCCAGGCTTAGCGCCAGTAATGCCGCTAAGTTCGTCGCCCTGAGCATCGTTGCGAGTGGAGGTGAAATATAGCAGTTCGCTCTCGTCGCCAAGGAGCATAGGCGAATAGTCGGCACGACGAGAGTTGAAGATATCCATGCGCTTTACGGTATAGCGGCTGCCGGCATCCTTGAAGCCAGGAGCCTTGCGTGCAGCCTCAAGACCATTTCGGGCAAGGGCGTTGTCGGGCATGGAGTCGAGCACCATCTCGAAGATTTGTGCAGCCTCTTTGTAGCTGCCTGTTTTCAGGAGCAGACGACCGAGAGCAAGATAGTCGGAAGATGAAGCCTGCTTATAGCGCACGGCATTGCGATATGCAGCCACAGCCTTGGCAGTTTGCAAACTCTTGTCGTAGCTTGCAGCCATTTTCAGAGCTATTTGTCCTCTGCGTTCGCGCTCCTTGGCAGGAGTCTTGGTGTAGGCTTGCTTAAACTCTGTGGCAGCATCGAAATATTCGCCAAGAGCAAGATATTTTTCACCCTTCTTGAAGTTGCGGTCGGCACCACACGACGAGAATAAAGCCAAGGCAATAACGAGCATTGGCAGATGGTGGGCAAACCGGCGTAGAGCTTTATATATAAATAATGTATTATTCATTTCGTTTATTCGTTAGAAGGTGGCAAAAAGATACCACCTCTATGAATAAACGAAAAAAATCGAGAATTATTATTTTGCCATCATCTTCTTCCACTTCCAATATCCAGCTACGGCAATAATGACATAAAGACCGTAGAGGGCTGCCTTGAAAGGTATGCCTTTGACAACATAGAGATAACAGCAGATGATGTCGACAATAATCCAGAAGAACCATTGCTCGATATATTTGCGAGCCAAAGCCCAAAGACCTACGAAGCTAAGAGCATTGGTGAAGGCGTCGAGGAGCGGAACTGTGGAGTCGGTGAAGGTGATGAGGACATAATATGTGGCACCCCATGCCAGGAAGAAGAATATGAAGGTAGGCAAGTACAACCTACGAGGCATGAAGGTGATAGGCATGTCGCCAGCCTGCTGCTGACCATGCTTTTTGCCGAATTTCCATACCACCCAACCATAGATGGCGGCAACGGTATAGTAGACTGCCATACCGGCATCGCCATATAGTCCGTGGCTCCAATAGAGCCATACATCCATGGCAGGCATAATGATGCCAACCAACCATAGTGCTATAGAAGCACGATACTCGAGCAAGATATAAATCAAGCCGAGTATCGTTGTAAAGATGTCGAGCCAATGGGCTGCGAGATATTCCATAAAATATGATTAGAAATCGATTGACATGTGAGCCATGAAGTTGAATGGTGCAGAAACGGCAAAGCCTGCTGCATCAGCATCACGTACGCCCCACTCGTTGACAGCCTTGACGCTATTGCCCGACTTCACGAACTGTGGAGCTGCCCAACCATTATTATCATACTTAGCGTTGAAGATGTTGTAGAAGCTTATGCCTACGTTCATGCTCTTGATGCCTACTGAAGGCAAAGCGAAATTGTAGCTAAGGTCGATATTGGTGTTGAAATGCTTCTTGAGCAAGAGGGTTTCGTATGTGGTGTTGCCATTAGCATCCTTGCACTCCATGGTCTTGAAGCCTGTGTTGGTGAGATACTGGTCGCTGATGTACTGGCTCTGCACCATAGCCTTGAATCCCTGGTAAGAGAATGTGAAGATGTTGTTGAAGATGAAATCTGGCGAGAAGCTCAATGGTGTGTCGCCAAGATTGCAGAGGTCGCCATCGTTGTCGGTGATGGTCCAATCCTTAGCACGATTCTTCGACCATGTGGCATTAGCATCCCAACGGAACCAGTCTACAGGCATCCATGCAGCCTCGAGCTCTACGCCCATACGATAGCTACTACCAACATTCTTGGCAATGGCTTCGCCGATGTTGTTGAGCTCGCCTGTGAGCACAAACTGGTCTTTGTAGTCCATATAGTAGAAGTTGGCACCTGCGCTGAAGGTCTTGCTCTGATATTTGTAGCCAAGCTCCAAGTCGTTCAAACGCTCAGACTTCATCTTAGTGCCGAGGTTGTCTTCGTAGTCGTTACGTGTAGGCTCGCGATGAGCTATAGCGTAAGAGATGTAGAGGCGCTGACCAGGCAAGAAGTCGTAGTTGATACCGAACTTAGGGTTGAAGAAATTGAAGTCGTCGTCGATGATATACTTGCCATCGGTATTTGAGCCGTAGCTATCGTTAGGATCCTGCATGGTATAGTTGACATGGCGATACTGCAAGTCAACGAATGCGCTCATACCCTCCAAGAATTCGTATGAAGCCTTACCATATACATTATAGTCGGTCTTCTTGGCATTGTTGCGATAGTACTCATAGTTAGGCTTGCCCACAACATTTCCAAAGTGGTCGCCATCATATTTGTTCCATCCACCGCCAAAGGTAGCTGAGAGCTTATCGGCAGAATAGTTCAACGAAGCGATAGCGCCATAGAAGTCGTTGCCCATCTTCTTCTGCTCAATCACGTTGCCTATCTCGTCAGGGTTTGTAGAGAGTCCCCAGTTGATGAGCGACTTGTTGCGCTTAAACTGCTCGTAATAGCCATCGCCACGAGTGTAATGGCCTGTGACGTTGAAATTGATGGCGCTATTCAAGCGCTGGTTCCACACGAGCTGATAGTTTTGCTGATGATAGTTGTCGGTCTGATTGTCGTAGAACATCATGTTGCCATTATCATCTTTGCCCATATATCCGCAAGAGTTGTATGAGCGACCATACATAGACTGCTCATACTTTGAAGTATAGTTCCAAGCATGGTAGGTCTGCTCTTGGTTGTTCCAGGTGATGAACTTTACTACGGTATTATCGTCGAAATATCCAGCCTGCAAGAAATAAGAGTTGAGCTTAGTGAAAGCACGGTCGAGATAACCCTTGGAACCGATGTTAGACAAGCGACCCTGGATGCCCCAATGCTCGTTGAGCAAACCAGAGCTGAAGCGTACGGTCTGCTTGTGAGAATAGTAAGAGCCTGCGCTGAGGTCGAGACCTACGTAAGGCTTTGTGCCGATATTCTCGGTAAGCATATTGATGGTAGCACCAAAAGCGCCAGTACCGTTGGTAGAAGTACCTACACCACGCTGAATCTGCATGCTCTGAAGGTTTGAGGCAAAGTCTGCCATGTTTACCCAGAAGAGCTGTGAGCTTTCAGCATCGCTCTGTGGCACACCATTTGATGTGATGTTGATGCGCGAAGGGTCGGTACCACGCACACGCAAAGTGGTATAGCCGATGCCATTACCTGCATCAGAAGTTGTGGTGATTGAAGGAGTTAGGGAAAGGAGATAAGGAATATCCTGTCCGAAGTTAACACTCTTGATTTGGCTTTGGTCGAAATTAGTGAAAGCCATTGGTGTGTGCTTGCCAGCACGAGTTGATGTTACCTGAACATCCTGCAGCATCACAGCCTTAGCTGTATCTACAGGCTCTACTGCATAAAGATTTGCTACACAAGTAAGTGCAGCCAAAAAGAATACATTTCTTTTCATGTATACCTTAAAAATTAAAACAATAAAAAAGAGGTTTTACCTATCCCTGCGTCGGCATTACCCGTATCAGGTTCTGTGGGTATAATCTCAGCCGTATCAACTGATACAGCACCCCTTTAGCTTCCATTTTGGAAACCGTCTGCAAAGTTACAGCAAGTGAGCGGAATAACAAAACAAAATACGAAGTTTTTGTTATTTATTCCCGAGCGCAGCGTAACTTTGAAAGAAATATGATTGTGCCGCCTATAGAAGGCATAAAAGTAGTAATATATGCCTTGTATAGAAGGCATAAAAATAGCGATTTATGCCTTGTATAGGAGGCATAAATCGCTAAAAATATGTATTCTATAGACTTTATTATAGGAAAAAGCAGGGAGATTTATTGCTTTTCGATGAGCTTTTGAGCTGTCGTGGTGAGATATGGTTGGATATCTGCGTAAGGAATGGTGAAGGTAGGCATGCCTGCAGCATAAGGACCAATCTCGTAAGGATTATACACAAACATGATGCCATGGTCGGTAAACAAAGGTGGACATTCTGGCAAAGGCAAAGAGTAGATATGGTCAGGATTGAGGAACATATTCTTTAGTTCATCGTCTGACTTCACCTCGAAATACTCGCGCAAACCCTTGCGCATAAGCTTTTGAAAAGGGTCGTTAGCATAATTGCGAACTATCTCCCACCCCATTCGGCGCATATCGCTCTTGCGGAAGGTTACACCCACGAGGGCACTCATGCCATGAGCACCACCAAGATAGTTGTACATGGTATATTCGTAGGTGAAGAACTTGGAGTTGTCGGCAACCTTTGAAAAGGTGACATCCCACTCCATCTTCACTTCGTCATCGCCTCTTGCCCGTTTTACTTCCTCATAATCAGTTTTGAGCTCCGACATAAGGTCGGCATGATAGTATTTCATAACAGCCTTTGGCGAAGTATAAGAGCCATCGTATTTTCCGCCAAGCATCTCGCTCATATATTCTGTTATTGCCTGCGAAGTTACGGAAAAAGTATCTACTGGATGCTGCATAGCTATGCCTACATGTCCAAAGTCAGAAGTCACAGATATGCTGTCCTTTACCCATGTTTGCGATATGGAATCGCCAACAACATTGGTTAGAATATTTGGAACATTATCGAGCAACGTGCCCTTTGCCGGCTTTGGGTCACACGATGATATCATAAATGTGGCAACAGCAGCTATAGCTGGTGACAATAATGTTTTTAGATGTTTCATAATCGTTAATATTATATATTCGATGGCAAATATAGCACAAAAAAGCGATTTATGCCTTATATAGAAGACATAAATCGCCAATATATATATTCTATCCTAATATTATATATTATTGCAGATAGAAACTTACTTCTTGCAAGGCATCCAAGGCTTGAGCTGCTTGAAGAAATCGTTGCCCTTGTCGTCAACGAGGATGAAAGCTGGGAAGTCTTCAACTGTGATCTTCCAGATAGCCTCCATGCCAAGCTCAGGATATTCTACACACTCGATGCTCTTGATAGAGCTCTGTGAGAGAACGGCAGCTACACCACCAATAGTTCCGAGATAGAAACCACCATGCTTCTTGCAAGCCTCGGTAACAACGTCGCTACGGTTGCCCTTAGCAATCATAACGAGCGATGCTCCATGATCCTGGAATTCGTCTACATAAGGGTCCATACGGTTGGCTGTGGTTGGTCCCATAGAGCCACAAGGATATCCCTCTGGAGTCTTAGCAGGTCCTGCATAGAGGATAGGATGATTCTTGAAGTATTCAGGCATTTCCTCACCTGCATCAAGGCGAGCCTTAAGCTTAGCGTGAGCGATGTCGCGAGCCACGATGATAGTACCCTTGAGGTTTACGCGTGTGCTAACAGGATATTTAGAGAGTTCTGCGCAAACAGCCTCGATACCCTTGTCAAGGTCGATTTCAACACCTGTAGTGCCTTCGCCTGGACGACGATACTCTTCTGGGATAAGTTCTGTAGGATTAGAATCCATCTTCTCGAGCCAGATACCATCCTTGTTAATCTTACCCTTGATATTGCGGTCGGCTGAGCAAGAAACACCCATACCGATAGGACAAGAAGCACCATGACGTGGGAGACGAACTACACGGATGTCGTGAGCAAAAGCCTTACCACCAAACTGTGCACCAAGACCAATCTTGTGAGCCTCTTCCAAGAGCTTGTTCTCTAGGTCGATATCACGGAAAGCACGACCAGTCTCGTCGCCTGTTGTAGGCAGATTGTCGTAGTACTTTATGCTGGCGAGCTTTACTGTGAGGAGGTTCTTCTCGGCAGAAGTACCACCAATAACGAAAGCAATATGATAAGGAGGGCAAGCAGCTGTACCAAGGCTCTTCATCTTTTCTACGAGGAATGGCAACAAAGTGCCCTCGTTCTGGATGGTAGCCTTTGTCATAGGATAGAAGTAGGTCTTGTTGGCAGAACCACCACCCTTGGCAACCATGATGAAACGATATTCAGCACCCTCTACAGCCTCGATGTCAATCTGTGCAGGAAGGTTGCAACGAGTGTTCACCTCGTCGTACATGTTGAGAGGAGCATTCTGCGAGTAGCGGAGGTTGTCCTGTGTATAAGTATTGTATACACCAAGCGAGAGAGCCTCTTCGTCTTCGAAGCCTGTCCACACCTGCTGACCCTTCTCGCCATGGATGATAGCGGTACCAGTATCCTGGCAGAATGGCAATACTCCCTTAGCAGCAGTCTCGGCATTGCGGAGGAACTGGAGAGCTACATACTTGTCGTTTTCGCTTACCTCAGGATCGGTAAGGATAGCAGCAACCTGCTCGTTGTGAGCACGACGGAGCATAAACTCGCAATCGTGGAAAGCCTGCTGAGCAAGCAAGGTCAAAGCCTCTTTGCTGACTTTCAAAATCTCATGACCTTCGAAGTCGGCTGTGCTGACTCCTTCTTTAGAAAGCAGACGATATTCTGTATCGTCCTTGCCCATCTGAAACATTGGGGCATACTTAAATTCTGGTGTTTTAGCCATAGTTGTATATATATAATATATTAGTTAAAATCTATTTTACTCTTCGTAGTCGATTTCATGGTCGAGATTGTCGATGAAGTTGCGGAACACATCTTCTTCTACATCGCCCATAGCAAACTCCTTTTCGGCATCCTTTCTGATTTCGGCTATCCACGCACGACGAGCTGTGATATAGTCGACATGTATGCGCTCGGCATCAGCAAGGGTAAGCTCTGTGAGATTATAATAATCGAGAATCATGCGATAGGTCCACGCCCATTGATATTCGCGATAATTATTGTTTATTTCCACAAGGCGGTCGTTGATGGCTTGGATATCGCCAAGGGTGCCTTCCTTGATATCGTTGATCATACGCTCTTCCTCAGATGCAGGGAGCAGAAGTCCCGAGAGGTCGTGCCAATCGCCTACACCTACATCCGAAGTTGGAGGAGTGAGCAGAGGGTCTTTCTTTAGCACACGCTTTAGCACGGCACCCATATAAATTCTCAAAGCTATGTCATAGTATTTGATACCCTTGCGCAACGACGAGGCGTTGATGACATACTCGTGATAATTATATGTAGAGACATTATCGCCCGAAGCAGAGCGAAGGTTTTCGAGAATCTTCTTTCCATTAAGTATTTCGCCTACCGAGAATGGCGATAGCCAATCGAAGTTGACGATGCTCTTCTGCGAACCTATAGGGCGCACATCGCGCTTAGGCCATTTGCGGATATCGCGATATAGACCAACGGTAGTGATATTGCGACCAGGCACCAAGAACATGGTGTCGCCACCTGCTATGAGATATGAGAATGGCAAGTTGCGAGTGTTAGGATGGTGCATCAGTTTGCCGAAGCAGACTGAGAAGGTTCCGATAGTGGCAGGCATCAGCAGATAGGCTCCGCTGGCTGTCTTTGAACCACGTTCCAACACTCCCCAATGCATAGGACCCATCTTGTAGGCATGGTTTGAGAAGTTGGTGGCAGAACCTGCGTTATAGAACGAGAACATACCGCCAATGAGCAACGAGCTCTTGTGGTGGCTGGCTGTGAATGGTCCGCAGAAGGCTGCACATGCCTCACCATTACTCATATAAGAGTTGGCAAAAAACAACGAGGCTGAAGCCGTGAAGCCATTGCTGAGCTGGCAAGCTTCGCCCACAAAGCAATCTTGTATCTTCACACTATTGATAATGCTCGAGCCATCAGATATGATGGAGTTTTCGCATATCACGCCTGTACCTATATATACTGATGCGTTAGGCGATGTGAGGATGGTGCAATCGCTAAGGCGTGAGGCACCATCTATCTCGCAATCATCAAAGACTACGGTATTTGTTATTTCCTTGGTGTTTACTATCTTCACTCTGTCGCCAATGACGCCTCTCTCAGGTGCTGTATCAGAAATCTGCTGACGAATTAGCTGACGAATCTCGCTCTTTAGTTCCTTGTCGGCAAAATGCTTCACCATGAAGGCTGCCAACTGACTATTTAGATCACGAAACAAAACTACATTACCATCACCAACCTCGTTGAGAACTGAGATAAGGTTGCCTTCGCCATAGGTAGCGCCATCTGTGGTCTCGATAGTAGAAACGTTGGCAATATGGCAATCTTCGCCAATAGTATAGTTGTTGATATAGTTGCCTATTTTCTCTATCAAGCAGTTGTCGCCAATAACTACGTTGCGCAATGTGGCATCATTGATACCAGAATGCTTTACGAAGCCTTTGCTCACCTCTACATTTTTCTCGAAAGCACCAATACGAATGTCGCCATATAGCATCACTCTGTGCATGAAGTTGGGGCGAAAATCTTCTGCCACCATCACCGAGGTCCAATCCTCCGCCCAACAGTTGTTGGCTTCAAGGATATCTATCTCACGGTCTGTAATGTGTCTGTAGTCGTTCATTTATTCTAAGATTAGTCTATAGGATATAAAAAGTCGTTGTATGGATACTTCTGTACATGAAGCTCGCGAACTCTGGTGTAAAGGGTGTTGCGGAGTTCTTCTACATTCATCTTCTCGCGTGCCGAGATGAAGATGCAGTTGTCGTTGAGCTTAGCCATCCATGTCTTTTCGAGCTCATCGAGTGTGATATTCTCCTTGGTGGCAGGAGTAAGGTCGTCGGGCTCTTTTTCAGTCCATGTGTAGTTGTCAATCTTGTTAAACACCATCACCTTAGGCTTGTCGGCACAACCGAGTTCCTTCAGGGTGTTGTCTACAACGTTTATCTGTTCCTCGAAGTCGGGATGTGAGATATCTACTACATGGAATAGCAAGTCGGCTTCGCGCACCTCGTCGAGTGTAGACTTAAACGACTCTACAAGGTCGGTCGGCAACTTGCGGATAAAACCTACGGTATCGGCAAGAAGGAATGGAAGATTATCGACAACAACCTTGCGCACGGTAGTATCCAAAGTGGCAAAGAGTTTATTCTCGGCAAACACCTCGCTCTTGGCAAGAAGGTTCATGATGGTTGACTTGCCCACGTTGGTATATCCCACCAATGCCACACGAATCATTCTACCACGATTCTTGCGCTGAGTGGCTGTCTGCTTCTCTATTTCTACAAGTCGCTGCTTGAGCAGAGTGATACGCTGAAGGATGATACGGCGGTCCATCTCAAGTTGGGTTTCACCAGGACCACGCAAGCCCACACTACCCTTTCCTCCACCTGAGCCAGAACCACCTCCTTGGCGTTCCAAGTGGGTCCACAAGCGCTGCAAGCGTGGAAGCATATAGCGATATTGCGCAAGCTCCACCTGTGTCTTAGCGTTGGCGGTCTGCGCACGCATAGCAAAAATGTCGAGGATGAGAGATGTGCGGTCTAATATCTTTACGCCAAGCTCGGCTTCGATATTTCGTATTTGCTTTGCCGACAACTCATCATCGAAAATTACCATACCAATCTCGCGTTCGTTGTCTTCCTCGTCTTTGATATATTGCTTTATCTCTTCGAGCTTACCTTTACCTACGTATGTAACCTGGCTTGGTCCGGTAACTCTCTGCGTAAATCGCTTCACAGTTACCGCACCAGCAGTATCGGCAAGAAACTCTAATTCATCGAGATATTCCTTGGTTTTGGCCTCATCTTGCTCCTTGGTGATAAGTCCAACGAGTACGGCGGTCTCCGCCTTGGCCTCTGAAATTACGAATTCTTTCATCTATTATATATAATATGTATGCAAAAATAATAAGATTAAGTGGAATAACAAAGAAAAACGCATATTTTCCATACTTACAACGTAATGTTTACTGTAAACGTTTGCGTGGAAATATCGATAATAATTTGTTATTAATTTGACTTATATCAATAAATACCCTATCTTTGCATCAGAATTAAGAAATAAGGATACATTAACTGATTTTCATAAGATCATAACTACATAGAAAACACAAACTGCTGAAACATTCAAAGGAAAAAGTCCCGATGCGATATCGGGACTTTTTTGCGTTTATATATACAAAGTTCCAATATTTTTTAATACCTTTGCAGCCGTTTTAACCAAAAACACATTTATGAACAAACAAATTTTTAACAAGCGCTCACCTATCCTGTTCAAGCATTTTATCAGGAAAGGCTATGCCCTCTTCTCGTGCATCGGACGTGAAGTGTTGGTAGGAACGCTGAGCATCGCTACTTTGACTTACGCCAAAGCAGACGGCATCAGCACACGTACCGACTTCGCTGCCGACTCTCTTAGTCGCGAAGAGGTAAAGCTCGACGAAGTTATCGTCACAGGTTCTCGAGCGCCGCTGACTCAGCTGCAGTCAGCAAAGATCGTTGAGGTAATCACTCGCGACGATATTCATCGTGCGCAGGCTACAACCATCAACGACATTTTAAAATTAGCTACTGGCGTGGATGTTCGTCAGCGCGGTGGCTTTGGTGTACAGACGGACATCTCTATCAATGGCGGTACGTTCGACCAGATTACCATTCTTCTTAATGGGGTTGACATTTCCAACCCTCAGACTGGTCACAATGCTGCAGACTTCCCAGTTTCATTACAAGACATCGAACGCATAGAGGTACTCGAAGGTGCTTCGGCAAGGGTGTTTGGCTCGCAGGCTTTCAATGGTGCTATCAACATCGTGACAAAGCAGGCTGAGAATACTGGTGTGCGCATTAGCACAGAGGCAGGAAGCTTCGGCACATGGGGCGCCAATGGTAGTTTGTCGTTCTGCAACAAGAACTTCGAGTCTACACTCAGCGGTGGCTATCAGCAAAGTGATGGCGGCACCGAGAATAGTGACTTCAAGAAGCGACAGTTGTATTGGCAGGGCGGCTTAGGCAAGGAAGGTGCAAAACTGAATTGGCAAGCAGGATTGATTTCTAAAGATTATGGTGCCAGCACTTTCTATAGCGCACGTTTCAACAATCAATATGAGACTACTCGTAGATATATAGCTTCGATAAGTGGCGAGCTGAAGCCTATTGCAGGCTCTTCATTGACTTTGGCTCCTACGGTATATGGTCATCGCAACTACGACCACTACCAGCTGACACGCCATAAGACAGGTGCAAGCAATGGCGAAAACTATCACAGACTCGACGTCTATGGCGGTTCGCTTAACATTTATTTCTCGTCTATCTTAGGAAAGACTGCCGTTGGTGCAGACTTGCGACGCGAAAAAATATATAGTACAGCCTACGGAGATATGCTCGACGAGTCGGAATATAAAGATATTCATGGCTCTGACAGAAAGTATACAAGAATGGGCAAACGCACCACTTCAAACTTCTTCATCGAGCACAACGTTATCCTTGGCGGCTTCACCCTTTCTGCAGGTTTGCTTGCCAACAAGAATACTGGTATCGATAGCGACTATAAACTATATCCTGGTATCGACCTCAGCTATCGTCCTTCGGAAAACTGGAAGTTGTTTGCATCTTGGAATAAGGCGTTGCGTGTGCCTACTTACACCGACCTTTATACCAGCAACTCTGTACAGCAAGGCGACTTAAATCTAAAGCCTGAGAAGAATTCTACATTCAAGGTTGGTAGCCAATATCGTAGTGAATGGTTGGATGCTAATTTGTCGGCTTTCTATAGCAAGGGTACTGACATGATTGATTGGGTGTACGAAACTCAAGAGTCTACAAAATATCATGCACTAAATATTGGTGAGCTCAACAACATGGGATTCTCTGTAGAGACTACAATTAAGCTCAACAATCTGTTGCCAACAACTCCTCTTGAGCGATTGAAGTTGGGCTATGCTTATATCGACCAAGACCACAAGACCGACCGTCAAATCTTTAAGTCGCTCTATGCTTTGGAGTATCTGCGCCATAAGTTTACATGTACCCTCGACCATCGCATTTGGCGACAGTTGCATGCAAGCTGGAGCCTAAGATGGCAGCAGCGCATGAATGGTTATCATCCATATACCAAGCTTGATGGTAAAATCATGTGGGATGCCAACTCATATAATATATATGTAATGGCAGACAACATCACTTGCCACAGATACTACGACCTCGGAGGCGTAAAGCAACCAGGAATGTGGGTGATGGCAGGATTGACCATCAAAATCCAATAACAGTTTTTCAATAACACAATAAACCAAAAAGCCTCGCCTGATAGCAATATCTGGCGAGGCTAATTTGTTATAGCTATTAAAAATGCGAAAATACGCAATTATGCTTTTATCTTGAAAGAGTTTTCAAGGCTTTGGATTTCTGCCAAGAACTCTTTATCTACCTTCAAGCGATTTTCCACCTGGGTGCAACTGTGGATAACTGTAGAGTGGTCGCGATTACCCACGAGCTTTCCTATGCGGCTTGCAGGCATCTTGGTGTATTTCTGAGCAAGATACATCGAAACCTGACGAGCAACTACAAAGTCGCGCTTACGACTCTTACCGCCAACAGCTGATGGCGAGACATTAAAGTGATTACATACAGTCTCGATAATCTCGTCGACAGTAAGTGGCTTGTCGTCAATCTTAACAGCTCGCTTAATCACTCTCTCAGCCAATCGCATATCAATATTGCTATTATATACAATAGAATATGCCATAAGCGAATTGATAACGCCCTGCAAATCTCTTACGCTACCATTGGCAGTCTGCGAGATAAACTCGATGACATCGCGTGGAATATGCAAGCCATCCTTGCGAATCTTGTTTTCGAGGATGTCTACACATAGCTGAGTGTTAGGCTTTTCAAGCTCAGCTATCAAACCACAAGAGAAACGAGTGAGCAAACGCTCAGGCATACCCTTTAGGTCGACAGGAGGACGGTCGGAAGCCAAGATTATTCGCTTACCATTACGGAACAGGTGGTCGAAGATATGGAAGAAAGTGTCCTGTGTCTTTGGTGCACTAATCCATTCCTGAATATCATCGACGATAAGCATGTCGATGGTCTGATAAAAGCGAATGAAATCGTTGGTAGAATTCTGCAACACCGCATTGGTATACTGCACCTGAAACAATCTTGCGCTGATATACAACACACGTTTCTGAGGATACAGCTGCTTAGTGCGCAAACCAATGGCGTTGACAAGATGAGTCTTACCACAACCCGAAGGTCCATAGATGAACATAGGGTTGAATTGTGTGGTATTAGGATGCTCGGCTATAGACTGACCTACCGAACGTGGCAACTTATTGCTTGCACCTTCTATATAATTGGCAAAAGAGAGGTGAGGGTTCAGTTGTGGGTCAATCTGCTGAGGTTGTGCAGCATCAAGCGGAGTTGGCGACTGATTAGCTCTAGTGCGTGGTTTCTGCTCAATATCTGCAGGGTCAGACTCTATATCTTGTGATAGTTTATGTTCCTTATCTGTAACGACACGATAATTCAGGCGTATACCTTCGCAGAATGTGCGATGCAACACCTTTATAAGCAAATCTACGTAGTTCTCCTCCAGGTACTCATACACAAATGGGCTGGGCACCTGTACCAACAAAGTCTTCTTCGCATCGTCGAACGATTCGAAGACTATTGGTCTAAACCATGTATCGTATTGCTGCTGGCTAACGTTCTCGCGGATGAGCGCAAGAGCATTGTCCCAACGAGCATCAGGACTTGCTTTCATCTATAGAGTTTAGTTGTATTATGATATCGTCAAAAGACTAATTCACACTTTTCAGTCTGCAAATGTACCACTATTTTTCCAAATAAGCAAATATCTCAAATGTTCACCTCATAGTATGAACACCTCGTAAATGGTTATAACTGTGGACTTTAGCATCGTTTTCGCACACACAAAGTGTCATTTAGCCTATTATTTTACTTAACCTTCTGATAATTAAAGTTTTAAGCTACACAAAGTCCACAATCTTAAAACATAGTGAAACATTATGCTTTTCGATGTAATCTCTTTATTATAAGGAGTGTTTCAAAACAATTAAAACTTGTGAAACATTATGGCTTTATATTTAGACAAAATTTAATTAAGGAGTTAAGAAGTATTCACCTACTCCTTAACTCCTTAACCTCTTTTACTTAGAATATAAGCTATCTTTATTTGTCTTTCTTTCCAAATACCGAGAAGTGAACATATCTCTTTGGATGTGCCTTAAGGTCGATAAGGAGAGAGTCGGCACTACCCATAGTAGATGTGAGATTGTGATAAAGCGAAGGATCGTTTATCAAGAGTCCCAACGAACCATCCTTGCTGTTCAGCTTATCTGTTACAGTCTGCACATTGTCGAGAGTCTGATTAACCTTAGCCATAGTTCCTGCAACATCCACAGCTGCAAGGTTTGCTGTGAGTGTCTCAGTATTGTCAAGCACATTGTTAGCCTTGTTTATCATGGTAGGCATATTCTTGTTCAAGCCTGCCATCATGGTGTTGAGTTCCTTAGTTGTAACAGTAAGGTTGGATGTTATGGTCTGCACATTAGCCATAGACTGACGGATGGCAGGATCGGCAAGGATGGCATTGAGGCTCGACATAATGGAATCGAGCTTAGGCAACATTTTTTCTACTGCAGGAATCATAGCCTGAAGCTTACCCATAGCACCTTCGTTGATAGCTCCCTGGATGGTATCACCAGGCATCACACGCTCACGAGGGTTGTTGGCAAGCAGAAGGTTCATCTTAACATTTCCCATAAGGTCGGTAACGATTTCTGCCGAGCTACCCTTAGGAATACGCAGACTGTTGTCTACATCAAAGCCTACCACTACGTCGCCATTATTAGCATAGTCGTATTTAATGGTCTTCACAACTCCTATCTTATATCCATCTGCAAAGATAGGATTAGAAGCCGACAGTCCGCTAATATCCTTAAACCTCACATAGTAGGTATGGTCGGTAGAAAATACAGACATACCCTTGAGAAAGTTCATTCCAAAGAACAATACTATTATACCAGCTATAGCCACAAGAGCTATACGTACTTCCTTTGTAAAAAATTTCATGTCACCTATTGTTTTTAAATTCTCGTATCGCCTCGTTGACATTCATCTTTGCTCCATTCTTGAAAGCTATGATGAAAGCTTCGGGGAACTTATCCAATATTTGTTTTCTTAATCTGTAAATCTCGTTATAGTTTGCCGACTCGCCAACAGTATATTTACAATATCCTGCTTCTTGATAGAAGTCGTAGTCGGTAAGTCCTTTCAGATGTGGGTCGCCATTCTTTAGCTTTCTGCTTGATACCAGAATCTGAACTTTGAATACAGGCTTGTCGGCAGCAACAGCAATCTTTGGCGCAGCCTTCACCACTCTACGTTCTGGTCTCACCACCTGTGGCTCTACCTTATTATTACCATTATTCTCCTCCTTAGCAGCTACATTCTGCACCTTTGAAGCTGAATCTTGCTTATGTAACACGATGTTTTCTTCATCGCCCTTTGATTTGCCACGCTTTTTAGTTCTTGGAGCAGGAGTATCTTCCAACACCTGGTCCGGAGTGCGATAAGGCACATTCACTATCTTGTCGTATCTTCCTCTGTATGCATTAAAAGCATTCATGATTCCACGACTGTATAATGCCACAGATTCAGGATTGTTGAGAAAACGTTCCTCGTCGGCAGTAGAGATAAAGCCAAGTTCTATCAAGCATCCAGGCATCGACGAGAGTCGGAGCACGGCAAGATTGGCTTGATGAGCTCCGCCATCTATTCTGCCCGTAGCAGCACACACATTTCGCTGAAGCAATTTTGCGAGGTTCACACTCTGCTCCATATTTCTGTCCTGCACAAACTCAAACATAATATTGCTCTCTGGCGAATCAGGGTCGAATCCCTGATAGCTCTGCTTATAGTTGTCCTCAAGCAATATCACGGAGTTCTCACGCTTTGCCACCTCAAGGTTGGTAGATATTCCGTTGCCGCTACTACCCTTTCCCAAGGTATAAGTCTGGAAACCGCGAGCTATCTTTCTGCCAGGCATAGCATTGATGTGAATAGACATAAAGAGGTCGGCCTTAGCACGGTTGGCGATGGCAGCACGCTCCTTCAACTCCACAAACACATCTGTCTTGCGAGTATATATCACTCTCACATCTGGACATTCTCTTTCTACCAGTTTGCCAAAAGCAAGAGCATACTTCAATGTAAGGTCTTTTTCTTTCGATATTGCACCACATGCTCCATCGTCTCTGCCACCATGACCAGCATCGATGACGAGAGTGAACGACTTGTTAGCAGCATTTACTACTACTGCAAATACCAACAGCAAGATGGTACAGAATAGACTTTTCTTACACATTATATTATAATATTTTGCAAAAGTAAGGAAATTATATTAGAAAACCACAAAGGATGGTTAAGTTTTATCATTTATTAAGTGAAGTTCCACACCTGCCCCATTACAATCAGCACCAAAAGGAGGGTTTAGTTTGGTTAGCTTTATATTGATAGAGGTTATGGAAGTAAACTTGCGCGACAATCTGTCGCCAATACGATATGCAACTCTTTCGAGCAACTGGCTTGGCACACCCATCTCTTGGTCTACTATCTTATAGACCTCAGCATAGTTGAGGGTATCGTCAACATTATCAGACACCATAGCCAACGACACATCATAACCTATTTTTATATCTATGGTATAGTCGTTGCCAGTTAAACGCTCCTGCGGCATCACGCCATGGAAGGCATGAAACCGCAGGTCGTCAAGATATATATAGCTTTCGTTCAAAATCATTATTTAGAAATTAATTATCCACATCTACTTGCGCCACAATTCTTACATATCAGGCATCCCTCTTGGTAAACGAGAGTCTCTTGTCCGCATTGTGGGCATTTCATGCCTTTTGCCTCTGTGCCATCAACGACATACTTCTTCAAGGCACGCTCCACACCATTCTTCCATGTGTTGATGCTCTCGCTCTGTAGCTGCAACGAACCAACGAGCTTTATGACATGGTCGATAGGCATACGATAGCGCAACACTCCAGAGATGAGCTTTGCATAGTTCCAATATTCAGGATTAAACTTGCCACTCAAACCTTCAACGGTAGTCTTGTAGCCACGCTTGTTTTGGAATTGGAAGTCGTAGCGGCGAGTGCCATCTTCGTTAATGGTCTTGATAATCTTACCCTTTGTAACACTCTTTGGTAGCATGATGCCTTCTTCATCGTCTTGCAAACCTGTGAATATCTCGTAAGGATAACCATCGAGCAAACCTACGAATGCCACCCACTTCTCCTTATTATTCTGGAAACGAACCACGTCGCACTCCAGTTCCTTAGGACGAACCTCTGTTACCTCAGGATGCTTGCAAAGATGTGGGGTTTCTTCCGCAGCAGCTTCCTCAGTATTCTGTTCTTTCTTATCTTTCTTAGATACAGAAATCATCACACCCGAACGGCTGCCATCGCGATATATAGTACATCCCTTGCAGCCTGAGCGCCAAGCCTCAACATAGAGTTTGTTTACCAATTCCTCGTCTACCTCGTTAGGCAAGTTGACAGTTACGCTTATCGAATGGTCTACCCATTTCTGAATAGCTCCCTGCATGCGCACCTTCATCAGCCAGTCTACATCGTTGGCTGTAGCTTTATAATAAGGTGACTTCTCTACCAGCTGATCTATCTCCTCCTTGGTGTATCTCTTTTCGGTATCGATACCGTTCACCTTCATCCACTCTTGGAATTTCTTATGATAAACGATATACTCCTCGAATGAGTCGCCAACTTCATCGACAAAGTCTACATGCACATTAGTATCATTAGGATTAACCTTTCGTCTGCGCAAGTATACAGGCATGAATACTGGCTCTATACCACTTGTGGTCTGAGTCATAAGGCTCGTTGTGCCTGTAGGAGCAATAGTTAGACAAGCTATATTTCGGCGACCATACTTCACCATGTCGGCATACAACTCAGCATCTGCATCCTTCAAGCGATTGATGAAAGGATTGTTAACCTCGCGGTTGGCATCGTAAATCTCGAATGCGCCACGCTCTTGAGCCATAGTAACAGAAGAACGATAAGCGTTCAATGCCAATGTCTTGTGTACAGAAACCGAGAAATCGGTAGCCTGCTGTGTGCCATATCTAAGTCCGAGGGCTGCAAGCATATCACCTTCGGCAGTAATGCCAACGCCAGTACGACGTCCCATACTACTTTTCTTCTTTATCTTCTCCCAAAGATGATATTCTGCCCCCTTAACCTCATCTGATTGTGGATCTTGCTTTATCTTCTCCAATATTAGGTCTATCTTCTCCATCTCAAGGTCCACGATATCGTCCATCAGTCGCTGAGCAAGCTGCACATGCTTAGCAAACTTATCAAAGTCGAAAGATGCCTCTGGAGTAAATGGATTGTTTACATAGCTATAGAGATTGACGCTGAGCAAACGACAAGAGTCGTAAGGGCACAAAGGAATCTCACCACATGGATTTGTGCTCACGGTACGGAAGCCAAGGTCGGCATAACAGTCTGGTATGCTCTCTCTGATGATGGTATCCCAGAACAACACTCCTGGTTCTGCACTCTTCCATGCGTTGTGCACTATCTTTTGCCAAAGGTCGTGGGCAGAAATCTCCTTCTTTACCTTTGGATTTTCTGAATCTATAGGAAACTGCTGTACATAAGGCTTGTTGTCGACAGCTGCCTGCATAAAGGCATCGTCAATCTTCACCGAAACGTTAGCGCCTGTCACCTTTCCTTCAGTCATCTTTGCATCTATGAAAGCCTCGCTATCTGGATGCTTAATGCTAACGCTAAGCATCAACGCGCCACGACGACCATCCTGTGCAACCTCACGTGTAGAATTGCTATAGCGCTCCATGAATGGAACCAAACCTGTAGAAGTCAGCGCAGAATTGTTCACAGGCGAACCTTTCGGACGTATGTGGCTAAGGTCATGACCTACTCCACCACGACGCTTCATCAGCTGCACCTGCTCTTCGTCTATACGCATGATAGCACCATAAGAGTCGGCATCGCCATCAAGACCAATAACGAAGCAGTTGCTAAGGCTGGCTACCTGATGATGGTTGCCAATACCTGTCATAGGACTACCAGCAGGAATAATATATCTGAAATGATCGAGCAACTCGAATATCTGCTCCTTAGAAAGAGGGTTTGGATATTTCTGCTCAATGCGGGCTATCTCATTAGCAATACGCCAATGCATATCCTTAGGCGAGCACTCAAAGATTGTTCCAAAACTATCTTTCATGGCATACTTGTTGACCCATACTCGGGCAGCAAGTTCATCGCCATCAAAGTATTGCAAAGAAGCCTGATAAGCTTCCTCATAGGTAAAAGTTTGTTTTGATTCCATTGTTCAGTAAAATAACGACGGCAAAGTTATACATAATTTCTTTAATAGAGAAATAATAAAACGGAAAACTTTCCTCTCCGTTTTTGAAATAAAGTTATCCAAAACGGATAACTTTCGCAAGTTCAGAAGTTATAGAATAATCAGAAGTTAAAAAAGTAAATACGTTAAATAAGTTTCTGCTCCAGATGATTGATAGAAGTTAAAGCCATATACTTAACAGTAAAAAACCTTGATATTATAGCCAAATCGGCTTCTTTTCATTCGATTTGGCTATTGTATAAGCTATATCATAGCCAAATCGTGTTAATTTTCATCGATTTGGCTATCAAATAAGATTATACATCGAAAAAAAGACTTATCTTTGTGAAATTAAGTATTCACAAATGCCTTACAGTATTACAAAAGAGGAAAGATAGATTTTACACCTTATTATATATATAGACATAAATACACCTTATTATATATATCATTATGAAGAATATCAATACACGAAGAAGTATACGCAAATATTCCGATAAGGAAGTGAGCGAAAAACTATTAAATCGTCTGTTTGCCGAGGCTTCTCGCACACAGACCATGGGCAACATGCAGCTATATAGCGCCGTTGTCACTCGCTCTGAAGAGGTTAAGGAACAGTTGTCGCCAGCTCACTTCAACCAGCCTATGGTGAAGCAAGCACCAGTAGTAATCACTATCTGTGCCGACTTTCGTCGCTCCACCGACTGGTGTTTGCAACGTAATGCCGACCCTGGCTACGACAACTTCCTGTCGTTTATGAATGCAGCTACCGACGCCCTGCTCTTCACTCAGACATTCTGCAATCTTGCAGAAGAAGAGGGATTAGGATTATGTTTCCTCGGCACCACAGTTTACATGCCACAGATGATTATCGACACTCTGCATCTGCCTAAGCTCGTGATGCCTGTAGCCACACTTACCGTTGGTTGGCCTGCCGAAGAGCCTGCACTCACCGACCGCTTGTCTACAGCAGCCTTTGTGCACCAAGAAACCTACCACGAATATACTCCAGAAGCTATAGACAAATATTATGCTGAGAAAGAGGCGCTTCCTGAGAACCAAGAGTTCGTAAAGATAAACCACAAGCAGAGCCTCGCACAGATATTCACCGACATCCGCTATACTCGCAAAGACAACGAGGCTATGTCTGCCGGCTTTATCGAAGCCCTAAAGCATCAAGGCTTCTTGACTACTGATGAAGAATAAGAGAGAATCTTCCATTTTCCTATTATAGAGAGCAATTCTATTCCTCTATTCCATTCAACTTTTATATTCAACTATCGCAAACACTTTTTTGCGATAGTTGAATGATATACTTCCTAACCTCCTTCAAAACTACTGCAAAGAATTACGCAGTTTACTATCTCTTTCGTTCAACCGTGGCTGAACGGTCGTAGAAGTTAACTTACTTTGCATTTTATATCAACATCTTTGACCGTTCAGCCCAGGCTGAACGAAAGGGACGAAAAAGATAGCGAAAAAAGTATCACGTGATACTTGCCCAAGTAATACGTATTACTTTGCAAAGTATCACGTATTACTTTGCAAAGTATTATAGGATACTTTTTTTCGGGATGAGTTTCTTTCAGATAATGCTAACTACGCTTCGTCTACATCTACTCGCTTCCTCACAAGCAGCGACTATTTGTCAATCAACAACATCACTATTGGCTACACATTGCCAAAGCAGATTGTAAATAAGTTGGGTCTTACCAAACTTCGCGTTTACTTTGCTGGCGACAATCTCGCAGTATTCTCTGCCCGCAAGGGTTTGGACCCACGTCAGAGCTACACCACAGCAACATCTGGTACATACTCAGCTATCCGCACATTGTCGGGCGGTGTAAGCTTAGCTTTCTAAGAGATGAACTGAAAAGAATAACAACTTAACGGAAAAAGAAAAATGAAAGTAAGATATATATTGTCAAGTGTCGCCTTAGCATCTTTGTCGCTGACATCATGCTCTGATCTCGACACAGCTCCTGAGGGCAACATCATAACATCAGACAAGAAAGGCGAGATATTGGAAGAAATGCCAGAACGTGGTTTGGCTGGTGTGCGTGCCATATTCCAAGGTATGAGCGCTTATGAACCTAACTACGAAGCTTTTGGTAAGATAGAACGCCATAACGATATTGGATATCCATCGGTATTGATGTTCACAGATGCTAACACAGAGGATGTTGTTAGCGACCCTAACGGCTATAACTGGAATGGAAACAGCCTTGACTATAGCGACAGAACATATACAAGCTACGAATCGCAGATGGTATGGAACGACCATTATAATGCTATATATGTGGCTAACACCGTGATAAAAGGCTATAACACAGGCGAAGACCCAACAAACGAAGAGGCTCGCTTCTTCTATGCTCAGGGACTTGCAGCACGTGCGTATTTCTATTTCAACCTTGCACAGCTCTATCAGTTCACCTATAAGGGCAACGAGACAAAGGCTTGTATTCCTGTAGTAACAGACGAGAATACTGCAAAATCACAGGTAGAGGGTACTCCTTGCTCTACTGTTGAGGAGACATACACTCAGATAAAGAGCGACATCGACCACGCTATCACATTGCTCGAAGGTAGCTCTTACGAGCGCGAAGACAAGCGCTATATCTCGCTTGCTGTAGCTTATGGTATTCGTGCACGTGTAAACCTTGTGATGCAGAAATGGGCTGATGCTGCTTCTGATGCTCAGAAGGCTATCGATGCTGCAGCTGCAGAGGGCGTTACTCCTGCTGGTATTGACGACGTGAAACTCCCTACCTTCGCAAAATCTACAGAGAAGGATTGGATGTGGGGTATCCTCGTTGCCGAGAGTGACGAAGTGGTACAGAGTGGTATCGTAAACTGGATTTCGCATTGCGGTACATTCAACTATGGTTATGGCCAGTATTCTAAGGGTCGCCAGATTAACAAGAAGCTCTACAACAAGATTCCTGCTACCGATGTGCGTAAAGGCTGGTGGTCGGGCGAAGATAAGCTGAACCACTTCTTGCCAGAGAAATACAACACATACCTTAAAGCTAAAGGCTTCCCTGCTTACACTAACTGTAAGTTTGGTACCTATGATGGAAACATTGGATGCAATACTAATGCCAACGACATCGTGCTGATGCGTGTTGAGGAAATGTATCTCATCAAGGCTGAAGCTATGGCTAAGGCAGGACAGGAAGGAAAGACAGAGCTTGAGAATTTCGTCAAGACCTATCGCGATCCTTCATACACATGCACAGGCGATGTTCAGGAAGCAGTTTACTTCCAGAAGCGTATCGAACTTTGGGGCGAGGGTATGATATGGTATGACGCAATGCGTTTGAACAAGGGTGTAGACCGTCGTGGTGGTGGTTTCCCTGCATCTGCAGTATTCAACATTCCTGCTAACTCTCCTATCCTTCTTTGGCGTATACCTCAGACAGAGATTAATGCCAACATCGCCCTCACCGATGCAGACAACGACTGCAGAACAGAAGCAGCTCCAAAGGCTGTGAAGGACGAAGAATAAAGTGAGAGAGCTTTAGCAACAACAATTATTCACAAACAGAAATTTGACAACAATGAAAATAAATAAGTTTTTCTTAAGTCTTGCTGGTGCCACCATGCTGTTGGCATCATGCGGTGTCGAAGATTTGGAACTTGGCAATTCTACTACAGCTCCCGTAAGCAGTAGCTGTCCATCTGTAGAGTTTGCTACTTCAAACAACACCGCTGTAGAAGTAGACCCTACAGACACTCAGTTCAATTTAACTGTAGTGCGTAAAGATAGCGCTGCTGCAGAATACGCCATCAAAGTTGTAGAGAACGAGGATAATGCTTTTGAGGTGCCTGCAAAGGTTACATTTGCTGAAGGCGAGACTTCAAAGGATATTGCAGTAAGCATTAAAGACGGTGCAAAGCAAGGTGAGCCTTTGGCTCTCGAACTTACATTCGACGATAGTCTTCTGAATCCTTACACCGTAGGCTACAAGGTGTTGAGCCTTACTGCTACCATCATCAAATGGGAGACCTATGGCAAAGGTTATTGGGTTGGCAATATCATCAATACTTTCTATGGCGTTCAATCTGTACCTCTTGCTGTAGATATCGAAAAGGCTGTAACAGCCACTTCTACAAAATATCGCTTCGCAAGTCCTTATGGAAAAGTTGGCGAAGAGCAAGACGAACTTGGTGCATTCCTTGCATATCCTTACAACGAGGCTGGCAACGTTACTGGTAGCAATGAGAAAGTAGTTATCTCTGTCAACAAGCAAGACAACTCAGCATCAATGGCTGTAACAGCAATAGGTGTAGACTATGGAGCAGGTGAAATGTATATGGGTAGCGTATATGGCAACTTGTCTACAAACATTGCTTCCTACCCTCTTGGCGTATTCACCGCTTCTGAAAAGGGTGGAAAGATTGTATTTGCTGCAAACTCTCTATTCCTACAAGACAACGAAGGTCCTTCACCTTGCTCAGCTGGTGCTTCAACCCTTTATCTCTCTGCCGACGACTACAAGGCTTCTGACTTCTACAAGGAGCAGCAGACCGAAGGTGGCGATGAAGGCACTGAAGAAGGTGGCGATAGCGATGCTGGCAACGAAGAATAATGATAGCTACTGCTGATTAACAGCTATACAATAACATAACACCAAAGATTATCCCCGTCATAAGTATGCCTATGACGGGGATATTTTATGTAGATATACAAAAAGGGTCATTAGCAATATCTACTAATGACCCTTTATATTTAAGATAGTTATAGCTTCTGTTTACTCTGCAGCTTCAGCTTCTACAGCACGGAAGTTAACGAGGTCTTCGGCTGTGAAGTTCTTGATATAAGAATGATGAGCAGCACACTCAGCCTCAGCATGGCGGAGGTATACATTGATACTCTTCTTGAAGAGCTCTGGAGCATGTGTTGCATCATCGAGCAAGAGCAAAGACATTATGATGTCGCCAGTCATCTCATAGAGACGGCGAGCGAGGAAGTCTTGTACTTCCTGGTTGTTCTGCTCCTTAACATAGTTGAGCGCATCCTCGTAGAGGTCGATGAGCTTACCTATACGCTCGCGCATATGAGCAGCGCAATCGCAGATAGGACGCTCCATCATCTCCTTCATGATAGAGAGGTAGGTGCCATTGGTGATGTAGCGGATAGCTGCAACAACCTGAAGCTGTGTGGTACCCTCATAGATAGAGAAGATACGAGCATCACGATACAAACGCTGACACTTATACTCCATGATGAAACCAGAACCACCATGAATCTGGATGGCATCGTAGGCATTCTGGTTAGCATACTCAGAGTTCATACCCTTAGCCAATGGAGTGAACGCATCAGCAAGACGAGTATACTTCTTCTGCTCTGCACGCTCTTCTGGAGTAAGCTTGCGCTCACGAGCAATATCATCAAGAGCCTTGTAGATGTCTACATAGCGAGCTGTCTGATAAAGGATGCTACGACCAGCGTCGAGCTTAGCCTTCATACGAGAAAGCATGTCGTAAACAGCAGGGAACTCAACGATAGCTGTATCAAACTGCTTACGTTCCTTAGCATATGCAAGACCTTCGTTGTAAGCAGCCTGGCTAACACCTACAGACTGTGCTGCAATACCAAGACGTGCACCATTCATAAGAGCCATCACATACTTGATAAGTCCCAAACGTGTGTTACCACAGAGTTCGCACTTTGCATTCTTGTAAACAAGCTCGCAAGTAGGTGAACCATGAATACCAAGCTTATGTTCGATGTGGCGAACTGTTACGCCGCCATCACGCTTGTCGTAGATAAACATAGAGAGTCCACGACCATCGTGGGTGCCTTCCTCTGAACGAGCAAGTACGAGGTGAATATCAGAGTCGCCATTGGTGATAAAACGCTTAACACCATTCAAGCGCCAGCAGTTGTTCTCTTCGTCAAAGGTAGCCTTGAGCATAACACGCTGAAGGTCGGAACCAGCATCAGGCTCGGTAAGGTCCATAGACATAGTCTCACCAGCACAAACACGTGGGATGTACTTCTGGCGCTGTTCCTCAGAACCAAACTCATAGAGAGTCTCGATACAATCCTGCAACGACCAGATATTCTGGAAACCAGCATCAGCAGTTGAAACAATCTCAGAAGCCATTGAATATGGAGTGATAGGCATATTCAAGCCACCATAACGGCGTGGCATAGAGATACCCCAAAGACCAGCCTTGCGAGTAGCGTCAAGGTTATCGAATGTCTTTGAAGCGTAGACCATGCGTCCGTCTACGAGGTGTGGACCTTCGAGGTCTACATCTTCTGAATTAGGCTCAATGATATTAGCTGCTATATCGCCAGTAATATCGAGCACTCGCTTATAATTCTCTATTGCGTCATCAAAGTCAACAGGTGCATCCTCAAACTGATCTTTGTCAGCAAAGTTGCGCTCCTTGAGCTCTACGATGCGCTTCATCTCAGGATGATTCAAATAAAAATCAAACTCTGGATGATCTGAATAGTAATTTGCCATTGTTAAAAATATATAGCCGGGGTGAGGCTTACTTATTATTCTGTTTATAATACTTTATCAGCTTAGGAACAACTTCCTCGACATTGCCAACGATTACATAGTCGGCAATCTTGTTGATAGGAGCCTCAGGGTCGTTGTTTACTGAGATGATGATACCAGAATCCTGCATACCTGCGATATGCTGAATCTGACCGCTGATACCACAAGCAATATATACCTTTGGATGAACGGTGACACCTGTCTGACCAATCTGACGATCGTGGTCGAGCCATCCTGCATCAACAGCAGCACGAGAGCCACCAACCTCACCATGCAGAACCTTAGCCAACTGGAACAACTGGTCGAAGCCCTCCTTAGAACCTACACCATATCCACCAGCAACAACGATAGGAGCACCCTTGAGGTTGTGCTTAGCAGCCTCAACATGGTGGTCGAGAACCTTTACTACATAAGCCTCTGGAGAAACATACTTTGAAACCTCTGGATATACAGTCTCGTTCTTAGCGTTGCCTTCGTAGATAGCCTTCTGCATAACACCCGAACGAACGGTTGCCATCTGTGGACGATGCTCAGGGTTAACGATAGTAGCAACGATGTTACCACCAAAAGCAGGACGAATCTGATACAAAAGGTTATCGTAAGTCTTACCGCTCTTCTTGTCTTCGTAAGAACCAATCTCAAGTTCTGTACAGTCGGCTGTCAAACCGCTTGTAAGTGATGATGAAACACGAGGACCAAGGTCGCGACCGATAACGGTAGCACCCATAAGACAAATCTGTGGATGCTCTTCCTTGAAGAGGTTTACCAAGATGTCGGTATGAGGAGCCGAGGTATAAGGGAACAAGCCCTCACCATCGAAAACGAAAAGTTTGTCTACACCATAAGGAAGAATCTGCTCTTCCACATTACCCTTGATGCCTGTACCTGCAACAATAGCGTGAAGCTCTACACCAAGTTCATTGGCCAACTTGCGGCCCTTTGTCAAAAGTTCCTGAGAAACCTCCTGCACCTGAGTGCCCTCGATTTCGCAATAAACAAATACGTTATTCATAATCTAAGATTAGCCAATGATTTTTTCGTTCAACAATTCTTTTACCAAATCCTCGATGTCAGCATCGCTACCTGTAAGAGTCTTGCTCTCCTTAGCCTGGAAAACAATATTCTTAACAGCCTTTACCTTGGTAGGTGAACCACTCAAACCGCACTGCTGTGGGTCGCCATCAACATCGGCAACCATCCACTGAGTGAGTGTGAGATAAGGACGCTCAGCATAGAGTTCCTTGTAAGGCATATCCTCTGTGCGCTCCATAGGAGCTGTAGCACGCTTGTACTTCATCACCAACTTTGCATTGCAAGGACGGCAAGGAGCTGCGCTACCATTTACAGTAACGAGAACAGGCATTGGAACTTCAACGGTCTCAGCACCACCATCAATCAAACGACGAATAGTGAGCTTGCCATCTTCGCACTTCTCAATGTTCTCAGCATATGTAACCTGGTTTAAGCCAAGCTTCTGAGCAACCTGAGGACCGACCTGTGCAGTATCACCATCAATAGCCTGACGGCCACCAATAACGACATCAACATCTCCAATCTTCTTAATGGCAGTAGCCAAAGCATAAGAAGTGGCAAGTGTATCGGCTCCAGCAAAGAGTCTGTCTGTTAACAACCATCCAGTATCTGCACCACGATATAGGCCTTGGCGAATAACCTCAGCAGCACGTGGAGGACCCATTGTCAGGATACCAACTGTAGAACCGGGATTCTGCTCCTTTAGGCGAAGAGCCTGCTCAAGAGCATTCAAGTCTTCAGGATTGAAGATTGCAGGCAAAGCAGCACGATTGACAGTACCTTCGGCAGTCATCGCATCTTTTCCTACATTACGCGTGTCTGGTACTTGCTTGGCAAGTACAACAATTTTCAAACTCATTTCTTATAATATAATATATTATTACTTTCTTAGATTAATTTGTTTTTAGTTGCTTGCAAATTTACACGTTTTTTACTTTTAAACCAAATAAAATGCACAAAAAGCAGATATTCGTGCGCAAATCATAACTTATGTGCAGTCATTTTTACCATATTATGATAGCTTGTTTGAAAAAAAATGTGTAAGTTTGCACATATTTTATATATAAACACTAATAACTACCAAAAAACAATGAAAAAATTATTATCTGCTATTGCAATTCTCACAGCAACAACAGGTGCATGGGCTCAGAATTTTGATAATCTGCCTGACCCTGTAGAAGATGTTAACAAAGTTGTAGACAACACTCCCGACTCTATAGCTAAGGCATTGATGTCGAGACCAGAACCAGGTTCTACTCGCAAAGGCAACAACCCAGTATTGTTCCTCGTTGGCAACTCTACCATGCGCAACGGCACAAAGGGCGATGGCTCTAACGGACAATGGGGATGGGGATTCTATGCAAGCAAGTATTTCAATGCCAACAAGATTTCGGTAGAGAACCAAGCGCTTGGCGGTATGAGCACCCGCACTTTCTATAATAAGCTTTGGCCTATGGTAAGAACAGCCTTGAAGCCGGGCGACTGGGTGATAATATCTATTGGTCATAACGACAATGGTCCTTACAACGAAGGTCGAGCAAGAGCTGTGATTCCTGGAGTTGGCAATGACTCGCTGAATGTAACTATCAAGGAAACAGGAGAAAAAGAAACTGTATACACCTATGGTGGATACTTAAGAAAATATATTGCTGAATGTAGAGCTAAGGGCGCAAACCCTATCTTGATGTCGCTTACTCCTCGTGACGCATACGATGAGAAGACAGGTAAGATAGTAAGAAAGCCTCAGACAGAATGGGCTGCTTATGTAGCTGCAGAAGAGGGAGTGCCTTTTGTAGACCTCAACGAGATATCAGGAGCAAAGCTTGACGGATTTAGCAAATGGAAAGAGAAGTATCATTTCTTTGGCGACCATATCCACACAAGTGCATGGGGAGCTGAGATGAATGCTCGTTCTGCAGCCGAAGGTATTGCTGCAAGCCACAACCCAGACCTCAAGCCATTGCAGAATATGCTTATGGGTGTAGAGCTTACTATGGTTGACGTTAAGAGAGAGAAGGGTAAGCCTGTAGTATTCATTACTGGCGACTCTACCGTAAAGAACAAAGATAAGGATAAAGACGACATGTGGGGATGGGGCTCGCAGGCAGGAACCATCTTCGATGCAAAGAAAGTGACATGGGTTAACGAGGCTATGGCAGGAAGAAGTACACGTAGCTATATCCGCGAAGGACGTTGGGAGAAAATCTACAACACCTTGCAGCCTGGTGACTTTGTACTCCTACAGTTCGGACATAACGACATCTGCCCTATCAACGACAAGAAGGAAAGAGGCGTTATACCTGGAACTGCCGACACATGCCATGTATACAAGATGGAGAAGGATGGCAGATTTGAAGTTGTATACAGCTTCGGATGGTATCTGAAGAAGATGATTGACGACTGCCGCGAGAAGGGTGCTACTCCTATCCTCGTATCTCTAACTCCACGCAACGAATGGCCTAACGGAAAGATAGAACGCAGAAATGGATCTTATGGAAAATGGTATCGCGAGGTTGTTGCAGAGACAGGAGTTGACTTCCTTGACTTGCACAATATCTCTGCCGACTTCCTTGACAAGAAGTTTGCAAGCAAGAGCGAAGAGAAGAGTAAGAAAGCTGCTTCTAAATATTTCAAGAAAGACCATACACACAACTCACTCATAGGAGCAAGAATGAATGCACAGAGCATCGCCAAGGGCTTGAGAGCTATTCATAGCAAATTGGCTGATGGACTGAAGAAATAAAAAACAAGAATGATAGATAGACTAACTGTAGAAAAGATAAAGGACGCGGCAAACATCGTAGATGTGGTATCGGAGTTCGTGACGCTGAAAAAGTCGGGAGCTAACTACAAAGGACTTTGCCCGTTTCATAATGAGAAGACACCATCGTTTATGGTGTCGCCAGCACGCGGAACTTGCCATTGCTTCGGCTGTGGCAAGGGTGGCAATGCTATCAGCTTCATTATGGAACATGAGCAGATGACTTACCCTGAAGCACTAAGATGGCTTGCCAAGAAATATAATATCGAAATACAAGAACGTGAGCTGTCGGCTGAGGAGAAAGCTGAGCAGACAGCTCGCGAGTCTATGTTTATCATAAACGAATGGACGGCATCATACTTCGAGAAACTATTGCACGAACACCCCGATGGTCAAGCTATAGGATTGCAATACTTTAGGTCGCGTGGTTTCCGCGACGACATCATAAAGAAGTTTCGCCTTGGCTTTGACATCAACGACCGTTTTGCCTTGGCAGCAACAGCCACAAAGGAGAAATATAATCCGGAATATCTTCTTAAGGTTGGACTTTGCTACAAAAACGACCATGGTGAACTCATCGACCGCTTTGCAGGAAGAGTGATGTTTCCATGGGTAGGCGTAAGTGGAAAGATCGTTGCTTTCGGAGGCAGAAAACTTGATGCTGCAACAAAGGGTGTACAACAGAAATATGTTAACTCACCCGACTCTGAAATATATCATAAAGACAGAGAGCTATATGGTATTTACCAAGGAAAGAAGGCTATAGCCAAAGAAGACTGCGTGTATATGGTGGAAGGCTACACAGACGTGCTGTCGCTACATCAATGTGGTATAGAAAATGTTGTTGCAAACTCTGGTACAGCATTATCAATACACCAGATACACACTCTTCATCGTTTCACATCAAATATCGTTTTGCTCTACGATGGTGATGCAGCAGGTATCCATGCAGCTATGCGAGGTACCGACATGCTGCTATCTGAAGGTATGAACCTAAAGGTGTTGTTGTTACCAGACAACGACGACCCAGACAGTTTTGCACGTAAGCATACTGCTGATGAGTTTAGAGGTTATATCAAAGAGCATCAGACTGACTTTATTGAGTTTAAGACAAAGCTGTTGCTGCAAAACGAAACCGACCCACAGAAACGTGCCGACGGCATAGGCTCTATAGTAAACAGCATATCGCTAATACCAAACCAGATATTGCGCGATACATATATACACACTTGCGCTCAGCGACTTCTAATAAGCGAAAATACTCTGATTAATCAGATGAACAAGTATATTCGCGACCGCAAAGAGGCTGGCAAGACTACTCTGCAAGCAGAACCACAACAACCAGAAAGTCAAACACCACAGCCTCAGCAACCAACATTGCAAAGCAACTCTGAGATGATGAAAAGTCATGAGAGCAAGGTGGAATGGATGCTGATACAGATGATGGTTAGGCACGGAGAATACATTGTATTGCAGAATGTGGAGACTGAGAATGGTGAGACTATGAATGTGAACATAGCGCAATACATATATTATAATCTCAGTTCCGACAACCTACAGTTTAAAAGTGAGATATTCAACAAGATGCTCACAGAGGCATTGAACGAATCTGCATCGCCCGACTTCAACGCCATGACATATTTCGTTCATCATCCAGACATAAACATATCAAGGATAGCTGCAGCAATGAGCGAAGACAGATATCATCTTTCAGAGAAAGCTCATACAACAGCAGATATCAATGAAGAAGAAAAAAGGCGCAGAGAAGAAGGTGAAAGGGAAGCTCTGCTAAGCCAAACCACCCATCTGCTTCTTGACTTCAGAATGGACTATGTGGAACAGCATCTGAAAGAGTTGCAACAACAGATTGCTGCAAGTGCAAGAGACCTCAACGCATTAAGAGGATTGATGCAAGAGTTTAAGGATATGCAAGAGATAAGAAACAACCTTGCAAAACAACTCGGCAGCAATGTGATAGTATAAATAGGAACACAAACCAACAGAAATATAATAAAGGATACAACTATGTACTATATAAAGAAAACATTAGAGATTTCGGCAAGCCATAGCTTGACTCTCTCATACGAAAGCAAATGCACTAATCTGCATGGTCACAACTGGATAATAACAGTTTATTGCAAAGCAAAGGAACTGAATGCCGATGGCATGGTGGTGGACTTCACAATAATAAAGAAGCAGATTCAGGATGTTCTCGACCATGCAAACCTAAACGAGGTGTTGCCATTCAATCCTACAGCTGAAAATATAGCACGTTGGATTACTGAGCAGATACCTTGTTGCTATAAGGCCATGGTGAAGGAAAGCGAGGGTAATGTTGCTATGTATGCTGTTGAAGACAATGACCTATTATAATATATAATAAGGTATAATATAATAAGGTATGGAAAAATATAGAATTAACGAGATCTTCTATTCTCTGCAGGGTGAAGGACGCAACACAGGACGGGCAGCAGTCTTTGTTCGTTTCTCTGGTTGCAACCTTAAATGTCCATTCTGCGATACTGACTTCACAAAGTATCAGGAGATGTCGGCACAAGATATCATCGACAGCATGAAGGCTCTTATTGGTGATGTTAGCACAATGCCTATGGTGGTATTGACAGGCGGAGAACCAACATTGCAAGTTGACGAATCGTTGATAGATGCTATTCATGAAAATGGGTTCTCGTTTGTGGCAATGGAGTCTAATGGTACTGCCTTACCACCAAAGAACCTTGATTGGCTCACGGTATCGCCAAAGGGCAAGGTGATAGTGAAGACTTGCAACGAGCTGAAATGTATCTATGACGAAGAGGGTTTGCTTGCATATCCTGAAGGTTTAGAAGCAGAATATAAATATGTGCAACCTTGCGATGTGGGAGATAAGGAGCAAAACGCTTCTATCATGGCAAAGGCAATAGCTTTTGTAGAGAGCCATCCCGAATGGAGACTATCGCTGCAAACTCATAAGATGATAGGTTTCAAATAATAAACATATGATATATATCCATTGGCTATTTCTTTTAGTCTACACCTTAGTGATAGCAATTGCTATGCTAAAGGTGTTGATGGACAACCGACAGCCTGCCAAGACGTTGGCATGGCTATTGGTATTGTCGTTTTTGCCAATGGTTGGTATCGTATTATACTTCTTCTTCGGACAAAACACACGCAAGGAGAAACTGATAAGCAAACATAGCATGGACCAGCTTACAAAACGCTCTATGCTTGAGTTTGCAGAACAGAAGGATATCGTATATCCAGAGCAATGCCAACAGCTGATAACTCTCTTCTATAATCAAAGTACGGCTTATCCTTTTAAAGACAACGAAGTAGACATCTTTACTACAGGCCACGACTTCTTCCTTGCTTTGCTACAAGAAATAGGCAAAGCAAAGAAACATATACATATTGAATTTTATATCTTTGAGGAAGACCCATTGGGTTCTCTCATCGCTGATGCTTTGATAGACAAGGCAAGAGAGGGTGTAGAGGTGAGAGTGATATATGACGATGTGGGCAATTGGAATGTTCGTAATAGTTTCTATGAGCGCATGCGCGATGAGGGCATAAACATTCACTCCTTTATGCCTGTAAAGTTTCCTGCTTTTACCAGTAAGGTGAACTATCGCAACCACCGTAAGCTATGCGTTATAGATGGCAAGACAGGATTCATCGGAGGAATGAATATTGCCATCAGATATATAAAGGGCTCTAAAGGAATGAAGTGGCGAGACACTCACTTGATGGTGCATGGAAATATTGTTTATGCCATACAGAAGGCATTCCTTGTGGACTGGTATTTCGTAGACCGTACTCTTATCACCAATCGCAAATACTACCCTACTCCATCTTCTAACATCTCTAACGACTGTTTGGCTCAAGTAGTGACAAGCAGTCCGATAGCTCTATGGCCCGATATCATGCAAGGATATGTACGCATACTGCTTGAAGCAAAGAAGTATGTGTATATAGAATCACCATACTTCTTGCCTACAGATCAGATATTATTTGCTATGCGTACGGCAGCATTGACAGGTGTTGACGTAAGACTCATTATCCCTAAGAAGACTGACTCAAAGATTGTGCAATGGGCAAGTCGCTCGTATATTTCTGAGATATTAGAGGCTGGCATAAGAGTTTATCTATACACACCAGGCTTCAATCATACTAAACTATTGGTATGCGATGATATTATCTCTACTTGCGGTTCTACGAATGTTGACTTCCGAAGTTTTGAGAACAATTTCGAAAGCAACATCTTTTTCTATCAGCAAGAGATGGCATTGCGCATGAAAGAGGTATTCTTGAACGATATGGAGCAATGTGAAGAAAAAAATATAGCCTTCAACTATGGACATAATGCCACAGTTAAAGGCTACAGAAAGATTAATCTATTCTTTATTCGATTGTGGGAGTCGCTGACTCGTCTGCTGAGTCCGCTTCTTTAGTTTCCTCGTTATTCAAAGACCCAGCTCTGAATATCGAAAAGTTTACAGAGCCGTATGTGCGATGATCAATGAACATAGGGTGATTAGTGAAATCGTTTTTCTTGCCATGTTCCAAAACAAATATTCCACCTTCCTTTAGCAGTTGCTTGCCAAATATCAAATCAGGTATAGCATCTATCTTATCTAATGCATAAGGAGGGTCAGCAAAGATGAAATCGAACTGCTGACGACATGACTTCACAAATCTGAATACATCGCCTTTGATAAGGATATTGTTGTCAACACCTATCTTGTTCATACATTGCTTTATGAAGGCAGCATGATCGCGGTCGACCTCAACACTTATCACCGAAGCACATCCACGAGATACAAGTTCGAGAGATATGCTACCAGTACCAGCAAACAAGTCGAGAGCTGTTGCATCTTCAAAATCTATCAAACCATTAAGAACATTAAAGATATTCTCCTTGGCAAAGTCGGTGGTAGGACGAGCCTTAAACGAGCGTGGTATCTCAAAATGGCGTCCTTTATATATTCCTGTTATTATTCGCATCTTATTTTTATAGTCTATTAATTCTTCACTCTTCTACTCTTCGCTCTTCACTTACAAATAAAGCATCATCATATCGATAGGCATGCCTTGAATCTTTGTTATTGGCGAACGATTGAAATCGGCTGTAATGTTTATCACGAAGACTTTCTTCAAATAGTTCTTCATAGCTTCAACTAACCAAGTCTTATCAGGCATGTCGCCACAAAGGAACAACTCATCATCAAGAGCCTCGAAGCCCAGTTGTTTCCATACATACAGCATGTAATAGGCTGCATCACGAGAGTAAGGAGCCTCAAACTGATTATAAAATCTTATACGAGTCTTGTCAAAACTCACTACTTCGAGTTTACCATCATGGAAATAGCAATAAAGTCTTTTCTTCATTGAGCCAAGGCTCTTTTTATGAAGGTATTCCAATATTGGCAACATCAATGGTTGAAATCTCACATCTTCATAATGGTCGTCGACAACGAGCTTTAAGTCGCTATTAACGCCAAAGAGTGCTACTGCATTTAATGTTGGCAACATTCTGTCCATTACAGTAACGCCTTCTACTGCCGAAAAGCAATGGTGGTATAGTTCATCCTTATTGTCAGCAACATACTCATCTGTAGGCACCAACAGCATCTTGGCATCTACAGATACCAAGGCTCTATGGTTAGGAGCCAACAAAATGTTGCTCGACTTGAAAGCCTGTCTGAGGTTAGCAGCCTTCGATACTCCACTCTTCACGATATATGGTTCAAAAGCTACCAACGACTCTAAGCTGTCGTCGGCAATGGCAAAGGCAAGCGAACGATTGCCCACTCTTATCGTTGTGCGAGGCTTTCTGCCTGCGATAATGTTATTCCCAGTTTGCTGCATTGTCATTATTGGATGTTATATCGCCAAACTTCAATCCTGGATATTCTCCATAGATATTGGCATTTTCTATTATTGATGATATATACTTTTCGTTCATTCCCTTAAGGAAGTCGGCATACAAGGCAGAACATTCCATCACAGGAATCATCTTTCCACTTTTACCTTCAACCTTCGTTGCCGCCATTCTGAATTTAGCACCTTCGGCGAAAGGAATATACTGAATGGAGTCTGCAATAAGCTTTGCAGTTATCAATTGCTTGAAATCAGCTGCATAACAGCCATGGGTATTACGATAATGTTCCTGCGCACTTCGTATTATACATAGTCGCTGTTTCACTATCGTTTCCCTGCTATTTCGTTCATTGTCTCTGCATACTGGTGCAAATATGCTCATCAAGCATGTTGTAAGAAGCACCACTACACTTGCCGACAACAACAATATCTGTATTTTCCTCTTCGTCATCTTCTTTACTTATAATATAAGTGCGATTTATTGACATAAACCGCTACTCTCTGCAAAGTTAGTGCAAATGAGTGGAATAACAAAACAAATACGAAGTTTTGTTTTTTATTCCCGAGTGCATAAAAAGAATGATACATTACGAGGCAATAATTCCATATCATCATGCGTTTAATAAAGAAAACTATATTAATAAATGACAAACATGAAAAAAACAGCAATTATTATGTTGATGTTAGGCATTTTGAGCTTCGAAAGCTTTGCTCAAAGCCGAGTAGGAACATTCTCTATCATACCAAAGATAGGAACAAATATCGCAAGTGTCACCAACAACAAACTCTACACAGATATTAATGACAAGTTAGATAGCAAGTCAAATACAGGTCTTACCTTTGGTGTAGACTTGCAATATCAAGCAACCGACAGAGTCGCATTATCTGCAGGCATTGGCTATTCACGTCAAGGATATAGATATGACGACACAAAATGGAAGTCAGAATCCGAATCAACAACAGAATATGATGTATATGAAACATGGACTGACTTTCACCAAAACATCGACTACCTTACAATCCCTGTAATGGTTAAATACTATCTGGTCCCTAACTTCACAATTGGAGCAGGTGTACAGGCTGGTTTCATCCTTGATAACAAATGTAGCTACGAGGTATCATCATACAAAGAATATCCTAATGGCTTACGAGAATATTCAAACAAATCAGAAGTTGAAGAGATAAAATTCACAAACAAAACTATGAATGCCTTCGACCTATCCATTCCTATCTCGGCATCTTATGAATATATGAATGTAGTCGTTGCAGCCACATACAACCTCGGCTTGACAAGAATCTTCAAAGCTCCTTTGGATAATTGTCACAACAGAGTGGTATCATTCACCGTTGGTTATAAATTCGATTTGTAAGAAAGGAAATTGCTTATTAAGCAAGCAAATTTCCTATAATAATCAAGAAAACTGCTTATAACAAACAAAAGGAAAAACAATGACATGCCTCTCACTCCCGAGCAAATAGCGATAATCCGCAAAAAGGAAGCTGCAAAGCCTGATGCCTTAAAGCGCGATAACCTCACGAACTATCGTGAGGGCTATTTCTTCATCACCCTAAACACCAGAAACGAATCTCCGATACTTAGCACCATAGAGGGCGAAGTCGGTATGCCAACAGGTAGCCCTAATGCTCCCCATTGTAAATACACTCCACTTGGTGCAAAAGTAAAAGAGATGTGGGAGACGATACCTACAATATGCAATACTGCCGAAATTATAGCATGCGAAGTGATGCCAGAACATTTTCATGGACTTCTTCGCTTAAAGCCCGGGAATCAAAAGCATTTAGGACATATAGTAGGTGGCTTCATGGGCGGATGTACCCATTGTTATTGGGATTTATTAGGCATAGATTGGCATACAACCCGCTTTGACCAAGGCGCGAACGCGCTCATACAAGACCGCGATCGAGACCACACATATTCTTTCCGTGGGCCTTCGCTCTTTGTGCGTGGCTATAATGATGTGGTGCCTATCACTCAAGAAGAGGTAGATATAAAGATTGAATATATACGCAGACAAGCAGAGAGAAGATTGATAAAAGGCGAGAAAAGCAATCTTTTTAAGATTTATAGGAATAAACATTCGAAGAACTGGCGAGAGGATGTTGTGATGAATGCCATTGCTGCAGACAGATTCTTCAAGCAAAATGAAAAGGCGAAGAAAGATGCACAACAAAATGTAAGGCTAAGGCTAAACTACGATTCACAGTCAATAGCTCTTGACTATCTTGGCAACCTTGAGCTACTGGCAAGCGAAAAGACGATACCTTTGATTTGTCATAGAGCTGACTCCAAACGATTTGAAGAACAAAAGAACATCGTACTACAAGCAGCTCGCAATGGATGGACTGTTGTCTCTGCATTTATATCTCCAAAAGAGAGGGAGATAAGAAAAATACTATTGAGCGAACTGCTACCATTCATAGAAATAATGGACAATGGCTTCTCTGATAGATATAAACCTACAGGTACAGCCTTCTATGCTTGTGGTGAACGTCGAATGGTACAGATTAGTTGTTGGAACTATAAGTATGAACGAGAATCCGTAATTTGCCGTGAGATGTGCTTGGTGATGAATGAGCTAGCACGAGTTATCAGCAAGCTGCCAGATGATTGGTGGAAACAGATGAAAATATAAGCAAATAGGAACTGACGAAAGAATAAAAATACAGAAAGGACAAAGCAAGTAAATAATGCAAATAAAAAAAACAGAATAAAGAATACTAAAAGCGATATTCTTTATTCTGTTTTCTTTTTATCCATGTATCTGTTTTTCAGTTTATTCAGCCTTTTCAGGATAGTTCAGATTCTCAGGCTTAATATTCTTCAACACCTTGAGATATTGCTTAGCTTCATAGCGTGCCATAGGCAGATCATGAAGCAGATAGTTGCCACAATCCTGTGGTTCTGTTCCAGGAACAACACCATCGTAGTTAGCAACAAATTCGAAGGTATCTATCATGAGTTTAACAATCTCTTCACTCTTCATATCACCCTTCATAAGGAGATAGTTACCTGTAAGACACCCCATTGGTCCCCAGTAGACTATACGATCTTGCCACTCTTCGTTATTGCGGAGATATGTTGCAGCAAGATGCTCAATAGTATGCAAAGCACCAGGATGCAAAGCTGGTTCACGATTAGGAGCCTTCATACGGATATCGAAAGTTGTAACAACATCGTTGCCAACGTTATCCTTGCGGCTAACATATATTCCAGGCAACAGTTGGTTGTGATCTATTGTAAAGCTTGGTATTTTCTTCATTTCTTTTAGTTTTTATTATTATGATTGCCATAAACTTAGGCTATCAGCAAACAGCCGACAACCTATCAGTAAATAACTATAGACTATTAATAAAATTCTTGGTCACATTGAAGCTTCCTTCTGCCATACGATTCCAGAAGTCGAAATACTGTGCAGCCTTCTCGTCCTTCAAAGGCACATCGCTGATGATTCTGAACGAGATGAATGGCACTTGATATTTATGACAAGTCTGTGCTATAGAACAGCTCTCCATATCAACAGCCTTAGCCTCCGGGAAATGATTAAGGATATCAGCCATTTTCTCCTTGCTATCTACAAACCATTCACCGCTAACAATAAGACCAGCAGTAACATTGCCACAATTCAAAGCCTTTTCTACGAATTCAGCAGGACTCTTAAATCGAGCTGGCAGTCCCATTATCTGTCCATATTCGCATTCGCTTCCACAATATGCATCATGGTATGTACACTCTGTAGATACAACAACATCCAATGGCGACATTTCTACATCAGCACCTCCTGCAACACCCGAAGATACAACAAGGTCTGGCTGATAATGGTTTATCATCTCTACTGCACCGATTGCAGAATTAACCTTTCCGATACCGCATTGTTGCAACACCACTTCGTTGTTGCCAATCTTGCCACGAACGAAATCATTGTGGTTCCAACGTTCCTTGGTTGAGTCTTCGAGCAAGCTGATAAGCTGTGCAAACTCCTTGTCCATAGCAACTATTATTCCTATTTTCATAATATAATTTGAGTATTTTCTTATTTCTGGGTTGCAAAAGTAAGAAAAAAAACTGAGCCTGCGAAATGTTTTCATATAATAAGGTATGCCGTGTCATATTTTTGCTGTATCTTTGCAGAGATATATAAACGATGGCTTGCCATCATGATGTAAGTAGAAATCAATAATAAACAAATGGAAAAGATAAAAAGACTATTACCAGAAGTGCTCGTAGTAGCACTATTTGCAGTTATTGCCTTTGTCTATTTTATGCCAGCCGACCTTGACGGGCGTATTCTTTACCGTCACGACTCACAGGCAGGACGAGGACTTGGACATGAGGCTACCGAATACTATCAACGTACAGGCGAGAGAACACGCTGGACAAACAGTGCCTTCAGCGGAATGCCAACATTCCAGACAGCACCTTCTTATAACAGCACCCAAGGTCTCTCTGCCATTGCTAAGGCTTATCATCTTTGGCTTCCCGACTATGTATGGTATGTTTTTGCCTACCTACTCGGTTTCTACATTTTGCTCAGAGCATTCGACTTCCGTCGCCAGTTAGCCGTCCTTGGCTCTATCATCTGGGCTTTTTCTTCCTATTTCTTTATCATTATCGCAGCCGGCCACTATTGGAAAGTAGAGGCTCTTGCCTATCTGCCACCATTAATAGCAGGTATTGTGACATGCTATAAAGGAAAATACCTATGGGGATTTGTGCTCACAGCACTATTCTCAGCCCTTGAAGTCATTGCCAACCACGTGCAGATGACATACTACTATCTGTTCATCATTCTCTTCATGATTATTGCCTACTTGGGTTCTGCTATCAGAGAAAAGAAGTTGGCACAGTTTGCTAAGGCAACAGCTGTTTGTGCTGCTGGTGGACTGATTGGTATTTGCATGAATATCTCTAACCTATATCACACATGGGAGTATAGCCAAGAGAGTATGCGTGGCAAGAGTGAGCTCGTGAAAGCAAACTCTGCTAATCAAACCAGCTCTGGTCTCGACCGCGACTATATCACCCAATGGAGCTATGGTATAGATGAAACATGGACACTCCTTGTACCAAATGCTAAGGGTGGTGCTTCAGAACCATTGACACGCAACGAGACTGCCATGAAGAAAGCTGATCCTAACTTCATGCCAGTATATCAGCAGATAGGACAATATTGGGGCGACCAGCCAGGAACAAGCGGTCCTGTATATGTTGGTGCTTTCGTTATGATGCTGTTCATCTTGGGATTGTTCATCGTTAAAGGCGGAATAAAATGGGCTTTACTTGCAGCTACGATACTCTCGATATTACTATCGTGGGGACACAACTTCATGCCATTCACCAACTTCTTCCTCGACTATATTCCTATGTATGCCAAGTTCCGTACTGTGGCATCAATACTCGTTATAGCCGAATTCACCATTCCTTTGTTGGCAATGATGGCATTAAAGAAGATTATCGACGAACCTGAGATATTAAACAAAAAGTTGAAATTCGTATACATCAGCTTTGGTTTGACAGCAGGCTTCTGTCTTTTGTTCCTCGTTATGCCAGGACTCTTCTTCTCAGATTTCATTTCTGCACAAGAGATGCAGGCATTCCGACAGATACCACAGGAATATCTTTCACAGATGTTACCAAACCTCCGTGCTATGCGTGAAGCAATGTTTGATGCCGACTGCTGGCGTTCATTCATCATCATTGCTATTGGCACATTGATGCTCCTCCTCTTCAAAGCCAAGAAGCTTAAGGAGACATGGCTCGTTGCAGGTATCATCATTTTGTGTGGTGTCGATATGTGGGGAGTCAACAAGCGCTATCTGCACGACGATATGTTTGTAGAGGCAAGTGTTAAGGATACTCCTATCACCATGACAGAAAGCGACAAGCAAATTCTTCAGGACAAGGGTCTCGACTATCGTGTTTTGAATCTTGCTTCAAACACATTCAACGAAAACGAGACATCATACTATCATAAGAGTATTGGTGGTTATCATCCTGCTAAGCTTCGTCGTTATCAGGAGCTCATCGACTATCATATTGCTCCTGAGATGAGAGCTATGATGGGAGCCATAGCAGAAGCTGGTGGCGATATGACAAAGGTTAATGGCGATTCTATTTGGCCTGTACTCAATATGCTCAACACCAAGTATGTCATTATGCCTTTGCAGGGCGGTCAGACTGTACCTATCCAGAACACCTACTCTTTTGGCAACGCATGGTTTGTTAACAAGATAACCTATGTTAAGAATGCAAATGAAGAGATTGATGCTTTAGGCAAACTGAACCTCAGACACGAGGCTGTTGCTGACGAGAAGTTCAAGGATATCCTTGGCAATGCAACAGAACAAGGTGGCACATCGGTAGCTACTGTCACAGCCTACGATGCCAACCGTTTGGCTTACGATGTGAAGAGCGACAAGGGTGGTATACTTGTATTCTCTGAGATATACTATCCAGGATGGACAGCTACAGTAGATGGGCAGCCTGTTGAGGTTGGCCGTGTGAACTACGTTCTTCGTGCTATCAACATCAAGCCTGGAGCACACAAGGTAGAGTTGTCATTCTTCCCTAAGACTGTCGACAATACAGAAACCATTGCTTACATTGCCTCAGCAATTCTCCTTTTGGTATTGATATTGGCATTGGTAAAGACTTTCATGAAAAAGAAAGAAGAAAAATAACACATTATATTTCCTCTCCCTCTTCAAAAAAAGGGAGAGGAAATTAAAAACCTAATCATTATTCATAATAAACAGCATTTATCTCCCTAACTAAATTTGAAACAAAAAACCTAAATTCTATGAAACAAAGAAACCTAATAACAATGGCTATGATTTGTTGCATGGCTACCGCTTCTGCCCAAGAATCGCGTCAGTCTTCAAGCATATATCTTTCGCCTACTACACCAGGAGCAACCCTCGTTCCTTTCGCATTTAATAGCGAAGGCATAAAACTGCCTATTCGCTGGGGACTCGATGTGGCATGGGATAGCGAGCAGAATGTGCGCAAAGGTATCAATCACATAGGCAAGGACAACATCTCTATCATGAGAAGTAGCTTCCAAACCACATACCCACTTATAAACGACGAAGAACTAACAGCGTCACAAAAGCAGAAACTTGATACCAGAACCAAGCTCATTGATATTGTTGGTAAAGATATTGATATCGTGCTCAACGAAGATCAAGAAGCAGGTATTGTTTCATATTACGTAGAAAATGGTGTTGCCAATGTAGACCATTGGTGCAAACTTATAAATGCCAGCGTGAAATGGCTCAACGAGAACTATCCCAAGCACAAGGTTGTAGCAATATCTCCATATAATGAACCTGACTATTCGTGGGGACAAGGAAACCTTGCAAGCTTTAAGGATATAGCAAAGAAATTAAAAACCGAATACCCTCTGTTTGAGAACATTGCAATAACAGGCGGAAATACCCTCAATAACGACGAAGCCTTAAAATGGTATAATGGACTAAAACCATACGTAGATTGGGGGAATACTCACCAATTGGCTGGAAGTTTTACAAACTATGCAAACTTCTTCAAAACTGTTGCTAACGATGGCAACTATCCATACGCAGACGAATTGCACAACGTAGGTGAAGCTATGATAGGTGCCGAATACGGAATGAAGATGGGAATATGGTGGGGCTTTGACAGCCGTTCACGTGGTGAATTCTGTCGTATCAGCAATAGCGGTTCAAGAATAGGATATGCCGAGAACCGTAATGCTTGGACTGCAGCTTCTGTATATCGCGATGACACTACCAACGAAATTAAAGCTTTCATTGGTTCGTCAGAACGTCAAGCAAACACCTCTGAATTTAACTTCATATCTAAAGACCGTATGGTATATTTCGACGGCTATGGTCCTACACACGAATACACCATGTCGATACCAGGAGGTACAGACTATCAAAAAGGTCAAACAAATGCAGAGAAGGTTATTGATGTAACCTGGGGCGAAGATGTTCAGCCAAGTATCATCAAAGGCCGCTACCGCTTGATGAATAAAGCATCAAAGAATGTCGCAGCAGAATATAATTCCGACAACATAGCTATGGTAAAAGCTGCGAAGTTCAACAGTACTCAGCTATGGGACATCAATCCTATCGACGACCGCATTGGTGGTGACTACAGCTATCATGAAATAACATCTGCAAACGATGGTAGACATATCAACGTACAGAATTTCTCTACCTACGTAGGTGGAAATGTGATGGCTTATGATGGCAAAAACTCAAGCAATGAGCAATGGTATCTGAAGTATGCTGGCAATGGCTATTACTATCTTATCAATCGCGAGTCGAATCTATATCTTATGGCTGCCTCTTCAAGCACAAGCATTGGAATAAATGTACAGCAAGGAGCTCTCGACACATCAACCCAAGCCAAAAAGGATTTAAGATTGTGGAAGCTTGTTCCTGAGGATGCAGAATGCGAAACAAAGGCACCTGCTATACCAAGCGGACTTACCGCAAAAGCAAGTAATGCCGCTGTAAGATTGGAATGGAATGCTAATACCGAAGCCGACTTGGCTGGATATATGGTAATAAGAGGTGATGCTGACGGCACAAACTGGAATACCATCGCTCGCAAGATTACAGACCCTTGCTTCATCGACAACACATGCGAGCAGGGCAAAGAATATCAATATGCAGTAAAGGCTATCGACAAGAGTGATAACATATCTCGAAAGTCGGAGATTATATATGCTATGCCTACAGGCGACAAAGGACTTATTGCCAACTGGCAATTTGAGGAATCTCTTGCCGACAATACAGATAACGCCATGGATGCAGTAAGTCTCAACAAAGCAGGCTTTGTGTCAGAACATAAGTCTGGCGAGAAAGCTCTATATCTTAACGACAACTATCTACAGTTGCCTTACACCATAGCAAATTCCGACGAGATAACCATCGCTCTATGGACGAAATGGACAAACACTTCAAGTGGTTGGCAACGTCTGTTCGACTTCGGTAATGGCACAGACCAATATATGTTCCTCACACCAAGCAACAATTCAAATATGCGATTGGCATTGAAGAATGGTGGTGACGAACAACAGGTGACATACAAGACAAAGATGCCAGCAAACTCTTGGCAACATATCACCGTAACAATTGGCAATGGCACTGCTCGCATCTATATCAATGGCGAAGTTGCAGCAGAAAGCAATGGCATAACTATAAAGCCAAGCGATATAAAGCCTGTACGCAACTATATCGGACGTAGCCAGTTTGTTAACGATCCATATTACAAGGGATATATTGATGATGTTAGGATTTACAACTATGCTCTATCAAAAGAAGAGATAAAAGAAGTAATGAATGATCTTACAAATAACATCGACAACATCAGACCAGAGCTTTCAACTGAAGGTACAATTTATTATAATATTGATGGTACCAAAGCTAAAGCTATAAGTAAAGGCTTGAAGATAAAGAAAGATAAAAACGGAAAAGCTCAAAAAATAATAAGATAGATGTTATGAAAAAGCTATTATCATTGCCACCTAACCTCGTAGGGTGGTTTCACGATATAACAGGCTATCCTAAGTCGGAATGGTTTTGCACCAACGACCCCATAGACCACAAGCTTGGTTCTGGTGGTGGTACCACATGGTTGCTAACTCAGGCTTACGAAAACGAGATGGCACATTCTGATGCCAATAATCAGAAGACATTCGATGAATGGTTGTCTTCAGAGAAGCGCTTGCTGCTTCATGCTGGTGGTCAGAGTCGCCGTCTTCCTGCCTATGCGCCATCGGGCAAGGTACTCACCCCTGTTCCTGTATTCAGATGGGAACGTGGACAGCGCTTGTCGCAAGACTTGCTATCGCTACAGATTCCACTTTACAAAAAGATTATGGATGCAGCGCCAAGCAGTCTGCATACAATGATTGTTAGTGGCGATGTGCTGATACGAACCACCCAACCTCTTCAGCCTATCCCTGAGGCTGATGTGGTTTGCTATGGTTTGTGGCTTGGACCTGAGATTGCCAAAAATCATGGTGTATTTGTATCGTCATGCGATACACCTTCGGTATTGAAGTGTATGCTTCAGAAGCCGTCACCAGCTACACTCGGCACCATACAGAAAGATCATTATTACCTTACCGACATTGGTATATGGCTATTGAGCGACAAGGCTGTGAAGGTATTGATGAGCCATAAGGGAGAATACGACTTGTATAGCGAGTTTGGTGGAGCTATGGGAACAGAGCCTACACTCAACGACGAGGCGGTGAAGGAACTTAAAGTGGCAATATTACCATTGTCTGGTGGCGAGTTCTATCATTTCGGAACATCTCACGAACTTCTGTCTTCTACTCTCGCAATACAGAACTTGGTCAACGACCAGCGACTGATAATGCACCATTCGCGTAAGCCTCATCCTTGCATCTTCATACAAAACAGCATCACCAAGAAGGCTGTAGATAGTAGCAACGAAGAGGTATGGATAGAGAATTCGTATATCTCTGAGGGATGGAGCATCAGCCAGAAGAATATCATTACTGGTGTTCCTGAGAACAACTGGAATATCACTCTCGCTCCTGGTCAATGTATCGACATCGTTCCTATGGGCGAAACTCAATATGTTGTTCGTCCTTATGGTTTCAACGACCGTTTTGCTGGCGAAGAACAGCAAAGACCTCAATTCCCTATTGTCGACAATATCGATGAAGCAGGACTTGTGTTGAGATACATGCTCAATCAAGAGACTGAAGGCGAAGACAAAGGTAAAGGTAAGGCTATATTCGAAAAAGCACAAAAGATTAGTGCTGAGCAGATATCTGCTACTGCCAACCTACGTCGCCTATTTGAACAAAGAAGAGAGTTCAGAAAGCACAACTGGTCAGCCCTTGCCGACAACTATGAGCATAGCGTGTTCTATCAGCTCGACCTCAACGATGCTGCTAAGGAGTTTAAGGCTAATGGCATAGCTATGCCTAAACCTCTACCAGACTCTGCACCTTTGCTCACAAGAATGAAGGATGCCATGTTCCGTGGCGACAACGACAAGGCTTTCGGTCTGCTTAGAGAAGGCATCGTGAAGACTTCAAATGCCAATGGCATCAACATGCCTACTCTATCTTCTATGTCTAATAAGGTTGCTACCGACCAAATTGTATGGGGACGTTCTCCTGTTAGAATAGATATCGCAGGCGGATGGACAGACACACCTCCTTTCTGCCTCATGGAAGGCGGAAGTGTGGTAAACCTTGCCATAGAGCTAAATGGTCAACAACCTATTCAAACCTACGTTAAGCCATGCCGTGAGCATCATGTAGTATTAAAGAGTATCGACCTCGGAGCATCAGAGATTGTAGAGACCTACGAACAGCTTGCTGACTTCAAGCGCGTGGGCAGTCCTTTCTCTATACCAAAGGCGGCATTGGCATTAGCAGGTTTCTTACCACAATATTCGCAAGAGAATTATCCTGACCTAAAGTCACAGCTCATGGCTTTTGGTTGTGGTATAGAGATAACATTACTCTCGGCTATACCTGCAGGAAGCGGACTTGGAACCAGCAGCGTGCTTGCAGCAACGGTATTAGGAACCATCAACGACTTCCTTTCACTTGGCTGGGACAAAAACGAAATTTGCCACAAGACACTTGTATTGGAGCAGTTGCTAACCACAGGTGGCGGATGGCAAGATCAGTTTGGTGGTGTGTTGCAAGGAGTGAAACTTCTGCAAACCTGCAAGGGATTCGAACAGCAGCCTATTGTTCATTGGTTGCCTACCGACCTCTACACCCAACCAGAATATCAGGCTTGCCACCTATTATATTATACAGGCATCACACGCACAGCAAAGACCATTCTTGCAGAGATTGTGCAAAAAATGTTCCTCAACGACCACGACCAGGTGGCATTGCTTCGCGAAATGAAGGCTCACTCTTTGCAGATGTATGAAGCTATTCAGCGCAACGACTTCCAGGAGATGGGTAAACTTGTTGGCAAGACTTGGCTACAAAACCAAGCTATCGATGCAGGAACAAATCCTTTGGAGGTAAAGAAACTTACCGACCTTATCGACGACCTCTGCTTAGGCTATAAGCTTCCTGGTGCTGGTGGTGGCGGATACTTGTATATGGTAGCCAAAGATCCTGAGGCTGCTGCAAGGATAAAGGTTATTCTAAATGCCAACCGTCCTAACGACAATGCACGCTTTGTAGGCATGAGCCTCAGCAAGACTGGTCTGCAGGTGAGCAGAAGCTAAAGATTAGATAATATAAATCTACAACATGGAATTTAGAACTATAGTAGACATACCAACCCCAGAATTTACCATCGAGCCTCAAGAGAAGATGCTCTTCGTAGGTTCGTGCTTTGCCGACAACATAGGCAAACGCTTTGTCGACGAGATGTTTCTCGCCACGGTAAATCCTTTGGGAGTAATGTATAACCCTGCAAGCATCCTTCATACTATCCAAAGTATTGAGGATGCTCCAAGGGTAGCATTCCTTACGCTTGGCACCAACCATGTCTACATACTAAAAGAAACTGGCGAGATTGTTGACAACTGTCGTAAGCGTCCTGCCCGTTTGTTCCATGAAGAAGAGCTTACTGTTGACGATTGTGCTGAGTACTTGCAAAAGGCTGTAGACATACTCAACTCACGCAACAAGTATGTGCAGGTGGTGGTAACGGTTAGTCCTATCCGCTATGCTAAATATGGCTACCATGGTAGTCAGCTATCTAAAGCCACCTTGCAGTTGGCAGCAGACAAGTTAGTGAAAGCAAATGCCAACTGCACTTATTTCCCTGCCTACGAGATTGTGAACGATGAACTACGCGACTATCGTTTCTATCGCGAAGACATGCTCCACCCTACCGACCAAGCTGTGGAATATATTTGGCAGCGACTGCAAGAAACATATCTCAGCAACTCTGCCAAAGACTTCATCGAGAAGTGGAGACCTCTAAAGGAAGCCATAAGGCATAGACCTTTCAATCCCGACGGAGCTGAATACAAAGCCTTTGCCAACAAGACGAAGGAGAACATCGCCAAGCTAAGGCTTCAATATCCACTACTACCACTAATATCAGAAGAATTTGGCATCTTCGCCAATTCTTGATATAACAACTATAGTTAAAACACTACACAAACTTCAGCATTTCGCCAATGCCATACGTATAATCTACTAAAAACAAACATCAAATAATATGAGCAAAACATATCTGTTAGGACTCGATGTAGGCAGTTCGTCTGTCAAAGCTGCCATAGTGGAAGCCACATCTGGCCGTTGTGTAGCTTCGGCTTTCTATCCCAAGCAAGAGGCGCCTATCAAAGCCATCAAGACAGGATGGGCAGAACAGGCTCCTTCTATGTGGTGGGAGAATGCCAAGCTTGCTATTGCCGATACCATGGCTGCAGCAAACATCATGGGCTCCGACATAGCAGCAATTGGAATTTCATACCAAATGCATGGTTTGGTATGCGTTGATAAAGACCACAATGTGTTGCGCGATTCCATCATCTGGTGCGATTCGCGTGCCGTACCTTATGGTCAACATGCTTTTAGCGAGATAGGCGAAGAGCAATGCTTATCTCATCTTCTTAATTCTCCCGGCAACTTTACTGCAGCAAAATTGGCATGGGTAAAGGATAACGAGCCTGAGGTTTTCGAACATATATATAAGGTGATGTTGCCTGGCGACTATATCGCCATGATGCTTAGCGACACCATCAACACTACCGTAAGCGGATTGTCGGAAGGCATGATGTGGGATTTCAAGAATCGCACTACTGCCAACTTCCTACTCTCATATTATGGCTTTTCTAAGGATATCATAGCTGATATCGTTCCAACATTCTCTATACAATCTGAAGTTTCACGCAAGGCAGCTCTTGAAACAGGACTTGCCGAAGGTACTCCTATCTCCTATCGTGCTGGCGACCAGCCAAACAATGCCCTATCGCTCAATGTCTTTAATCCTGGCGAGATAGCTTCGACAGCAGGAACAAGCGGAGTGGTATATGGTGTGCTTGGCGATGTGGCATACGACAAGAAGAGTCGTGTAAACACCTTTGCTCATGTCAACTATACCTCCCGGCAAGACCGTCTTGGAGTATTATTGTGTATCAACGGCACAGGCATTCTTAATGCTTGGGCTCACAGAAACATAGCTCCCGACCTTAGCTATGCAGAGATGAACGACCTTGCATCTACAGTTCCTGTGGGTAGCGAAGGTATTAGCATTCTACCTTTCGGCAATGGTGCAGAGCGTATGCTCGAAAATAAAGAAATTGGTTGTAGCATCCATGGCTTAAACTTCAATAATCATAATCGTGCTCATATCTTGCGTGCTGCACAAGAAGGTATCGTTTTCTCATTCTGTCAGGGCATGGAGATAATGCGCAATATGGGTATGGACATCCATAAGATACATGCTGGTCATGCCAACATGTTCCTAAGTCCTATATTCCGCGAGACTTTGGCTACAACGAGTGGTGCCACCATCGAGCTCTACGATACTGATGGTAGCGTGGGTGCTGCTAAAGGTGCCGGCATAGGTTGTGGCATCTATGCCAACCACGACGAAGCCTTCGCATCGCTTGAACGCAAAGCAATTATAACTCCCGACAATAGCAAGGCTCAAGCATATCTTGATGCCTACGCTCGTTGGCAAGAACATCTAAATAACAAATAAAAATTAATCTAAGCCTGTGCCTTATATATATAATAAGGTATAGACAAAAACAATTAAAACCTATGAAAGAGTATTTTCCACAAATCGGTAAGATTCCTTTTGAAGGAACAGAGAGTATGAACCCTATGGCTTTCCACTACTACGATGCAGAAAGAGTAGTTATGGGAAAGAAGATGAAGGATTGGTTGAAATTCGCTATGGCTTGGTGGCACACACTTGGTCAGGCATCATGCGACCAGTTTGGCGGTCAGACTCGCCACTATGAATGGGACAAAGCTGACGATGCTTTGCAGCGTGCTAAAGACAAGGCTGATGCTGGTTTCGAGATTATGGAGAAACTGGGCATCAACTATTTCTGCTTCCATGATGTAGACCTTATCGAAGAGGGCAAGACAATAGAAGAATATGAGCAGCGCATGCAGGCTATCACAGACTATCTGAAAGAAAAGCTTGCACAGCATCCTGACAAGCATCTACTTTGGGGTACAGCCAACGTGTTTGGTCATGAGCGCTATATGAATGGTGCTGCTACAAATCCTGATTTCGATGTTGTGGCTCGTGCTGCTGTTCAGATTAAAAATGCCATTGATGCAACTATCAAGCTTGGCGGTAGCAACTATGTATTCTGGGGTGGACGCGAAGGCTATATGAGCTTGCTCAATACCGACCAAAAGCGTGAGAAGGAGCATCTTGCGACTATGCTTACATTGGCTCGCGACTATGCCCGCAGCAAAGGTTTCACAGGCACATTCCTCATCGAGCCTAAGCCTATGGAGCCTACTAAGCATCAGTATGATGTAGACACAGAAACTGTAGTTGGCTTCCTCAAAGCTCATGGTTTGGATAAAGACTTCAAGGTGAATATCGAGGTAAACCATGCCACTCTCGCTGGTCACACCTTCGAGCATGAGTTGGCAGTAGCTGTCGACAATGGTATGCTTGGCTCTATCGATGCCAACCGTGGTGATGCACAGAATGGCTGGGATACAGACCAGTTCCCTATTGACAACTTCGAACTTACTCAGGCCATGATGGAGATTATCCGCAATGGTGGTCTTGGCAATGGCGGTAGCAACTTCGACGCTAAGCTTCGCCGCAATTCTACCGACCCTGAGGATATCTTTATCGCTCATATCAGCGGTATGGATGCTATGGCTCGTGCATTGCTCAATGCTGCCGACATCATTGAGAATAGCGAATTGCCAAAAATGAAGGAGGCTCGCTACTCAAGCTTCGACTTCGGCTTCGGTAAGGATTATGAGGATGGCAAGATGACTCTCGAAGCTCTTGTTGACTATGCCAAGGCTAATGGCGAACCAAAGACTACAAGTGGTAAGCAGGAATTGTATGAAACAATCTTAGCTTTGCGTTGCAAATAATAGTATGAAAAGAATATTTGCTTCACTTGCGCTGATGCTACCTCTCGTAGCATCAGCACAATATGTTTCTAAAGTCTGGTCGCCTGATAATGGTGATGGCACTTATACAAACCCTGTAATAAATGCCGACTATAGCGACCCTGACGTATGTGTTGTTGGCGAGGATTACTACCTCACATCCAGCTCATTTGCCCATATGCCAGGCTTACCTATCCTCCACTCTCGCGACCTTGTGAACTGGGAGATTATTGGTCATGCGCTGCAAAGCCAATTCCCCGACAAAGAAGTGCCTGAGCATGGCAATGGCGTGTGGGCTCCATGTATTCGCTATCACAATGGCGAGTTCTATATCTATTGGGGCGACCCAGACCGCGGAGTATATATGGTGAAAACCAAAGACCCTCGTGGCACATGGGATGAGCCGGTTTGTGTAATAGCAGGCAAGGGCATGATAGACACCTCTCCACTATGGGATGACGATGGCCGTTGCTATCTCGTTAATGGTTGGGCAAACAGCCGATGCGGTTTCAACTCTGTGCTTACTGTTCGCGAACTTTCTGCCGATGGAACCAAGGCTATAAGCAATCCTGTCCTCGTTTTCGATGGTGGCAACAAGGACTTCACTACCGAGGGTCCTAAGTTCTACAAGCGTGACGGATATTATTGGATAATGTGTCCTGCTGGCGGCGTAGAGAAAGGTTGGCAATTGGCTATGCGCTCAAAGAGTCCTTATGGACCTTATGAGTCAAAAACGGTATTGGCTCAAGGCAAGACAAAGGTAAATGGGCCTCACCAAGGAGGATGGGTGCATACACAATATGGTGAAGACTGGTTCCTCCATTTCCAAGACAAGGGAGCCTATGGCAGAGTGGTATGGTTGCAACCTGTAGACTGGTCTTCGGGCTGGCCTATAATGGGCAAGAAGGGTGAACCTCTTACAACTTATCGTAAGCCAAAGTCATCATCGACAACTATCGTGAACCCACAAGAGAGCGATGAGTTTAATGCTCCAAAGCTTGGTTTGCAATGGCAATGGCAGGGCGACTACAAGCAATACTATGGTATGCCTACTGCTAATGGCGTGTTCCGTATGTTCACCTATCGTCATTCTGCCGACAAGAACTTATGGGATGTTCCAAGCATGCTATTGCAGAAGACTCCTGCCGATAAGTTCTGTGCCACAGCTAAGCTTCGCCTTGCTGCCAAGGCAGAGAATCAATTTGGTGGATTGATAATGATGGGACGTGGCTATAGCTGTCTGGTTGTAGAGCGCATAGGCGATAGCTTCCAACTCCAGCAACGCACATGCAACAAGGCTGACAAGGGAGAGAAAGAAGCTAAACAGATATTGGCAACTTTCAAGCCTACCGACCGCGATAAGATAGACTACCATCCTGCTATTTACATGGACATCTACCTAAGAATGAACGTCGAAGGCGGTAAGGCTTCGTTTGCCTATAGCCTCAACGGCAAATCATTCAAGCCTGTTGGCGACACCTTCACCATGCGCGAAGGCAAATGGGTAGGAGCAAAAGTTGGTATGGTTGCCATTGACAACAATACAAAATCTGATGCCGGTCTCTTAGACATCGACTGGTTTAGAATAGATTAATTTCTTATACACACATACAAAAGCCTTGCTTGCCACGTTTGCAAGCAAGGCTTTTTGTTTTCATTACTTCCTATTCAACTATCGAAAAGTGTTTCGATTGTTGATTAATACAATTTCCTTCCTCCTCCAAAACTATTGCATTAAATTACGCAATTAACCTTCTCTTTCGTTTAACAGCTGTTGAACGGTCGTAGAATACAATATACTTTGCCATTTATAACAATATCATTGACCGTTCAACAGCTGTTGAACGAAAGAGTAATTTAATTAGCTATTTATTGGTAGCTTTTATAGATGCCATATAAGCATATATCCCTATAGCGAGTTGATAGTTCTCGCATAATACACCACATCATCATTAATACCATGTTTGCAAAAACCTGCATCGGCAAACATTCCATAGAAATTTAAATCTTCATCAAGTTCAGGCCAATGAATGCCATATCTACTCAAGAAGAACTTCTGTCGTTGTTCTTGAGAAGCATGTGCAAGCTGATGCCATTGGCTGAAAGGATAACCCGCCTTCCATCCATTTGTAGTTTCAACCCATATATGAGTATCGTCTACCCAAACCTTACTGACACGATATTGTTCCATCTTTTTGCAAATATACAAAAAAATGAATTAATCATATAGATTGGATAGTTAAATATTACAATTTATGATTTATTGCTTGCATTCCTAATCAACAAAAATAGAGATTATTAATGCTCATATCAGATAAAATGCGTAATTTTGCATGCAGAATTAAAATACAAAGACGTATATGAATTACACTATCGAGAAGGTAACCACACTGATAGGTGCGCGTCGCTATGGAGATTCTGATGCCAGCATAGGTTTTATCCTTACTGACAGCAGATCGTTGTGTTTCCCTGAGGAAACATTGTTTTTTGCTTTGAAGTCTGACCGCAACGATGGTCACAACTATATTCCAGAACTTTATCGTCGCGGAGTACGCAACTTCGTGGTATCAGAAGTTCCTAAGGGTTGGGCGTCAGATTATCCTGAGGCTAACTTCCTGAAGGTTGTTAACACCCTTGAGGCTTTGCAACGCTTGGCAGAACGCCATCGTGACGAGTTCAATATTCCCATTGTCGGCATTACAGGTAGCAATGGTAAGACCATGGTAAAGGAGTGGCTCTATCAGCTGTTGTCGCAGAAGAAATACGTTACTCGCTCTCCTCGCAGCTACAACTCACAGATTGGTGTACCTCTTAGTGTATGGCTCTTGGAACCAAGCACCCAGGTGGGAATATTCGAGGCAGGTATCAGTCAGCCTGGCGAGATGCTTGCGCTTCGCGATATCATACAGCCTACGATAGCTGTGCTAACCAACGTGGGCAATGCTCACCAAGAGAACTTCTCTACTATGGAAGAGAAATGTCGCGAAAAACTCATCCTCTTCCATGATGCTGAGACTATTGTATATAATCTCGACGACAAACTGATAGCAAATGCTGTTGATACTTCTGCCGACTGCACAGGCGAACGCTTGGCATGGTCGACAGAGAATAAGAAGGCTGCTATGTATGTTGCTGAGATTGCTAAAGACGAGACGTCTACAACTATCTCGTATAGCTATAAAGGCGGCGAGCAGAATAAGTATACCTTGCCTTTCATCGATGATGCTTCGGTAGTAAACTCTATAATCTGCGCTACTATAGCATTGAAGTTAGGACTCTCTGCTGCCGAGATTGCTGAAGGCATGAAGGCATTGGAACCTGTTGCTATGCGATTGGAAGTTAAGGAAGGCAACCACGGATGTACTCTTATCAACGACTCTTACAATTCTGATATCAACTCCCTCGATATAGCTCTCGACTTCATGAATCGTCGTCCTGATCATCAAGGACGTCGTCGCACTTTGATTCTGAGCGATATGTTCCAGAGCGGTATGGAGCCTAAGGCACTATATAAAGAGGTAGGCGACTTGGCTCGCAAACGTGGAGTTGTGAAATTCATTGGTATCGGTCCTGCCATCATGGAGAATGGCGATATGATACAGATATCAGAAAAGTATTTCTTTGAGTCGGTAGAAGAATTCATACATAGCAAGGTATTCCACTCTCTGAGAGATGAGGTTATATTGCTTAAGGGCGCACGTCAGTTTGGCTTCGACCAGATAACAGAACTCCTTGTGCATAAGGTACATGAGACGATATTGGAAGTAAACCTCAACGCCATCGTTGACAACCTCAACTGGTATCGCTCGTTCATGAAGCCTGAGACAAAATTGGTGTGCATGATAAAGGCTGACGCTTATGGTGCAGGTAGCGTGGAGATAGCAAAAACCCTACAAGACCATCGCGTAGACTATCTCGCTGTGGCTGTTGCCGATGAGGGTGCAACTCTCAGACGTAATGGTATCACAAGCAACATCATGGTGATGAACCCTGAGATGACAGCCTTTAAGACTATGTTCGACTATGATCTTGAACCAGAGGTATACAACTTCCGTCTGCTCGACGCTTTGATAAAGGCGGCTGAAAAAGAAGGAATCACAGGCTATCCTGTTCACATCAAACTCGATACTGGCATGCATCGCCTTGGCTTCGACCCTAAGAAAGATATCGATAAGCTCATCGACCGTCTGCGTCGTCAAAACTCTATAATTCCTCGTTCTGTATTCTCACATTTCGTAGGTTCAGATAGCGACAACTTCGATGACTTCTCAGCTCAGCAGTTTGCTCTCTTTGATGAGGGTAGCAAGAAGTTGCAGGCTGCTTTCAGCCACAAGATATTGCGCCATATGGACAACTCTGCAGGCATCGAGCATTTCCCTGAGCGTCAGATGGATATGTGTCGTTTGGGCTTAGGCCTCTATGGTATAAACCCACGCAACAATCAGATTATCAATAATGTTAGTTCGCTAAAGACTACCATCCTGCAAATACGCAACGTGCCTGCAACAGATACCGTTGGCTATAGCCGTAAGGGCACTCTGCAGCACGACTCCGTGATAGCTGCAATTCCTATTGGATATGCTGATGGTCTGAACCGTCATCTTGGCAATCGTCATTGCTATTGCTTGGTAAATGGCAAGAAAGCAGAATATGTGGGCAACATCTGTATGGACGTTGCCATGATTGATGTAACAGGTATAGACTGCAAAGAAGGCGACACAGTAGAGATATTTGGCGACCATCTGCCAGTAACAGTTCTGTCGGATGTCTTGGACACTATTCCATACGAAGTTCTTACAGGAATAAGCAACCGAGTAAAGAGAATTTACTTCCAAGACTAACAATTGGTGGTATGAGCAACATTAAGTAATGTTACTATACATATTAATTAAGGAAATGGTGCAAGGATATAAAAATTATTTTGTATCTTTGCACCATTATCTATTATTATACGTCTTGGCACAAACAGCAAGACGCAATATACTATGGTCTACCAGAAACAACAAAAACAATAATAACAAAAAATGGAACAAGTATTTAGCTACATTATCAGCCTTGGCGCAAGTGTGATGATGCCTATCATCTTTACTGTCATAGGCTTGTGCATTGGTATGAAATTCGGTAAAGCTTTGAAGTCAGGTCTCTTCGTAGGCGTGGGCTTCGTAGGCTTGGGTGTAGTTACAGCATTGCTGACAACAAACTTCAACGACCCATTGAAAGCCATTTCCGACATCTATCATCTACAACTAAACGTTTTCGACATGGGATGGCCAGCAGCAGCTGCCGTAGCCTACAACACAGCAGTAGGCGCTTTGATTATCCCTATTTGCTTGGGTGTAAACCTATTAATGTTGTTGACTAAGACAACACGTACTGTCAACATCGACCTCTGGAACTATTGGCACTTTGCATTTATTGGTGCTGTTGCCTACTTCGTAATGGGCGAGAGCCTTGCATGGGGCTATTTCGCAGCTATCATCTGCTACATCATCACTTTGGTGTTTGCCGACCTCACAGCAGAGAAGTTCCAGAAATACTACGACCTTGACGGTATTTCTATTCCACAGCCTTTCTGCCAGAGCTTCACTCCTTTCGCTATATGCTTCAACAAACTCTTCGACCTTATTCCAGGTTTCTCCAAGCTCGACATCGATGCCGAAGGCTTGAAGAAGAAGTTTGGTGTATTGGGCGAGCCATTGGTATTGGGAGTTATCGTAGGTGCCTTGATTGGTTGGGCTGCAGAACTCGATATCAAGAAGATTCTCTTCCTCGGTGTTACCATGGGTGCCGTTATGGAGTTGATTCCTCGTATCACCTCGCTCTTCATCGAAGGTTTGAAGCCTATCTCTGAAAAGACTCAGGAGTTGGTAAAGAACAAGTTCAATGGTAAGAAGGTGCACATCGGTATGAGCCCAGCTTTGGTTATCGGTCATCCTACCACCTTGGTATCTTCTATCATCCTTATCCCTGTAATCCTTGCTATAGCAGTATTCTTGCCAGGCAACCAGTTCTTGCCATTGGCATCACTTGCAGGTATGTTCTACCTCTTCCCAATGATATTGCCATTCACCAAGGGTAATGTGGTAAAGACAATCATCATAGGTCTTATAGCTCTCGTCATCGGTCTTTATTTCGTTACCGATATGGCTCCTGACTTCACAATGGCTGCCAACCATGTATTTGCAGCTACAGGCGATAAGGCAGCACATATTCCTGACGGATTCTCGGGTGGAGCTCTCGACTTTGCATCCTCACTATTTGGATGGATTATCTATAAGCTCACATGCTATATCCCTTACATCGGTCCTGCAATCCTCACACTTTTCACATTGGCATTGATGGTTTACAACAACCGCAAGATCTGCAAGGAAGAGAAAGGTGCAAACTAAAATCAACATTATTAACGATAAAAATATAATAAACGAAATATGAAAAAGTTTTTTATTACAACAACAATGTGTCTCGCAGCCTTCATGGCTTCAGCACAAAACTGTGGAAACAGCGCCTACGAAGTAAAGGCAGAAAACGCATATACAAACTACAATGTGCGCTATGCTAGCAACCCACAAGATGCAAAGCACTACACAACAGACCGCTTGCGCAAGGAGTTTGCTATCGAAAAGATATTTGCTCCAGGCGAAGTAAACTGGACATACACCATGTTCGACCGTTTCCTCATCGGTGGTGCAGAGCCTACAACAGCTCCTATCAAGCTCACATCATTGGCTTGCCTCTACACAGATAAGCCTACAGACAAGAAGCGTTTGCTCGACAACCGCGAGCTCGGTATCATCAACATCGGTGGTAAGGGTACTGTAACTGTTGACGGCAAGAGCTACGACCTCGACTTCCAGGAGGCTCTCTACGTAGGTCGTGCTGACGAGAAGAACAACAAGGAGATTGTTCTCACCAGCAAGGATCCTGCTAATCCTGCTAAGTTCTATATGAACAGCGCATGCGCTCACCAGTCATTCCCTACAAAGAAGGTTACTCTTAAGGAAGCCAACAACATCAAGGCTGGTTCTTTGAAGGAGAGCAATGACCGTGTTATCCATCAGATGATTATCGATGGCGTTGCTGGAGTTAGAACATGTCAGCTTCAGATGGGTATCACCGAGCTTAAGGAAGGTTCTGTATGGAACACAATGCCTGCTCACACCCACACTCGCCGTATGGAGACATACATATATTATAATGTACCACAGGGACAGAAGATTCTTCACATGATGGGCGAGCCACAGGAAACACGTCCAGTATGGCTCAACAACGAGCAGGCTGTTATTGCTCCTGAGTGGTCTATCCATTGCGCTGCAGGTACAAGCAACTATACCTTCATTTGGGGTATGGCTGGCGAGAACCTTATCTACAACGATATGCAGGTAATCAAGATTCCTGAGTTGAAATAATATAAAACAAAAATAATTTAGAGGGTTAGGAGTGATGCAGCTCGTCTGCATCGCTCCCCCACCTCTCAACCTAATCTACAAAACAACAATGTCAAAGCTACAAACAACAAAAATGACAAACTGGCGTTGGGTAATGTGTGCAATGCTTTTCTTTGCAACCACCGTCAACTACATGGACCGTCAGGTTCTTTCTCTTACATGGAAAGACTTTATCTCTCCTGAGTTTCACTGGAACGATGAAATCTATGGTAACATCACCGCTGTATTCTCTTTGCTCTATGCAGTAGCCAACCTCTTCGCAGGAAAGTTCGTTGACTGGATGGGCACAAAGAAGGGTTATCTCTGGGCTATCCTCATCTGGTCGCTCGGTGCCGTATTGCATGCATTCTGCGGTATCTTCACCGAAGGATGGGTAGGTGGCGACTTCTCATCAAAAGAAGCACTCATTGGTGCTACTGGCGATGTTGCTATCATGATTTCTACTGTCAGCATGTATGCTTTCTTGTTCTGCCGTTGCGTCCTCGCACTTGGTGAGGCAGGTAACTTCCCTGCAGCTATTAAGGTTACAGCAGAGTATTTCCCTAAGAAAGACCGTGCTTTCGCTACATCTATCTTCAACTCAGGTGCAAGCGTAGGTGCTCTTGCTGCTCCTGCTACTATTCCTCTCATCGCTAAGGCTGTGGGTTGGGAAATGGCATTCATCATCATTGGTGCTCTTGGCTTCATTTGGGCTGGTATCTGGATTTTCGTTTACGACAAGCCTAATCAGTCAAAGCATGTTAACGAGGCTGAGCTCAACTATGTAAACCAGGACGAGGCTAACGAGACTGAGGCAGAGAAGAAAGAAGAGGCTGAAGAAAAGCAGATGAGCATCCTTCAGGCTTTCAAATATCGTCAGACATGGTCGTTTGTATTCGGTAAGTTTATGACCGATGGTGTATGGTGGTTCTTCTTGTTCTGGGCTCCAGCTTATTTCTCAGATCAGTATGGCTACACCTCAGACTCTTCTATGGGTATTGCACTTATCTTCACCCTTTATGCTATCGTAACAGTATTGTCAATGTTCGGTGGTTATCTTCCAAAGCTCTTCGTTGAGCAGAAGGGTATGAATCCTTATCAGGGCCGTATGCTCGCCATGTTAATCTTCGCCTTCTTCCCTATGCTTGCTCTCTTTGCTCAGCCATTGGGACAGTATAGCGCATGGTGGCCAGCTATCATCATCGGTTTTGTAGGTGCAGGACACCAGGCATGGTCAGCAAACATCTTCTCTACCACAGGTGATATGTTCCCTAAGTCAGCTATCGCTACCATCACAGGTATCGGTTCTATGGCAGGTGGTGTAGGCTCGTTCCTCATCAACAAGGGTTCTGGTGCTTTGTTCACCTATGCAGAAACTCAGGGTGAAGCCTTCACCTTCATGGGCTTCGATGGTAAGCCAGCAGGCTACATGATCATCTTCTGCATCTGTGCCGTTGCTTACCTCATTGGTTGGACAGTAATGAAGACTCTCGTACCAAAGTACAAGCCAATCATTTTGGACTAATCCAGATAACATTACTATCCAAATAGTCTAATTATACAAAACATCATAACAAAACTAACAGCCTCATTCTTTCTTTATACGGAAAGAATGAGGCTGTTTGGGTTAACAGAAAAAAAATATTAAAAAAACATACAGAAATATATAAGAAATAAAAAAAATATTTTATATTTGCAAAGTCTACTAAAATCGTATATGTATTTATATCAATTACTTGTTATGAAGAGTATGACACTTACATTATAATAAAAGCATCATTTCGTGGTTGGTTATCAACAAAATGTTCACACAACCTTTAAATGATATAGACCAGAAATGGAGGCCTAAGCTTTTGTTTTATGTATTTATATAACGAAGTATACAACAGTCTGCCGGAGGCCTACAGACAAAATTAAAAAACTAACTCTAATGATTAAAAGATCTTTTATCAACGCAAACACCTGTTTATTGCGTTTTGTATTAATTGTAGCCATGGTGCTAGTATCAAACTTTACATTTGCAAAAAATGAAATGTATGGTAGATGGATTGGAAGTACAGACAATAACTTAGAACTATCCATTGTTGATGATTGCAGAGAAAAGTATGTCCCTTACCCTTCAGCAGAACCAAGACCTTGCTTCGGATATTTAGTATACGGACAAGAAGAGAACGGACAAGATAGAGGTTATCTTATCATGAGTGTAGCAGAGTTGGAAGACTATCTTGAGATAACACTAGAACCAGCTTTCGACAGCGAAGGGGCAAAAATAAACCTAAGACTAAACTACAAAGATAACGAACTACACATTAGCAACATTACAAATACAGGAAATGACTTTGCAAAAAGCCTTGATGGAAAAGTGCTGACTCACGATTTAACAATAGAGCAGCTGAGAAATGAAGAAGGATCTGTTTTCAAGCTTAGCGAAGAAGAGACTGAATCATTAGAAGAAGGCGACCCAGACGGTCCTGTATATGATGGGGCTGACACCGCAATCGCAGAAACGCCTATCGCAGAAGCGCCTACAAATAGCAACTACAGAAGCATTGACAGTACTTGGAAGGAAAACTTGATGATGGCATTGTTTGGAATACTCTATTTAGCCATGATATGCCACATGGTATACGAGTTATTCATACGTCGTCGCCCATATAAAAAAGAAGGATATACCAAAGACGACATGATTGCCGCACGCAAAGAGGCTGGACTACCAGAAGACTCAACAGATGATGATACCAAACAAATAGATAGTTATTTAGAAAATATCACAACAGGATGGACTCTCGTTGGAAGCCAATATATACCAACAACAAAAAAGGATATGGACAATGCAGAAAAATGCTTAGTCGAAGCCATAAACTTAAAACCTACTAACGATGACGAGATAGATGCTATAAACGAAGCTATAATAGTTTTAGAAAATAACAGGAAACGTCAATTCAATGGCTCTAAAAAACTCATTATATTAACTATAATAGTAGCAGGACTGATTGGTTACCTTATAGGATCAATCCTTAAAGTAATGCCATTCTTCCTATTAAGCTTAGGTATATACTATATGGCAAGTCTCACGCCAACATTCATGCTCAACCATATTGCAATAATCGGTAAAGACAAAAAGAGTTTCTTTGGGAAGATAATTGCAAACGTATTCGCATTCATCGGAAGTGCGCAGACTATTACAACCATTACCAAATACGATGATGGAACAAAGGATGTTGACCACGACAACACTCAACACTATATGTTTTGGGCAATAGGTCTATCGGTCTTGGCAATAATAGCCGTCTTTGTATTTGTATGGGCAATATTCAACTATATAAGAAACTACCTTTTGTATAAATAGTAATATTACACAAACTATACTTTAATAAATAATCGATTATAGAACCATGATGTAACAATGACATATTAATGCCTATGATACATCATGGTTCATAATAAATAAACATCAACGTCAAACTAAAATACAAAAAAATGAAAAGATTATTATTTGCATTATTTGCGATGCTAATAGTATTTGGCAGCAAAGCACAAACCTATACTGTGGATCGTTTTGATTTTACAGTAACGGATGAAACAGCTAAAACAGTTTCGCTTGTCAAAGTTACATCAAAGGATTCTTTGATAAGAATACCTGAAAATGTGTATATTGAAGAGCTGGGAGCGAATTACACAGTTACAGACTTGAATGTTTTATTAAATTTTTATAACCTTTTTACCAAAACACTAATTATTCCTAAAAGTATAAAGACTATCAGCAGACTAGAAGGAGGATTATTGCGACACATCAAATTCGAGGAAGGCTCAAATCTGAAATCAATAGAAAGAATGCAGTCTTTATCATCATTAGAAGACATAAATTTTCCAGGTTCGTTGGATAGCATTAAAGCACGTACTTTAGACTCAAGTCGTAAACTTACAAAAGTAGAATTAGGCGAAGGCATAAAATATATTGGTGAAAACGCATTTAAAGAATGTCCAATCGAAGAATTGATTTTGCCATCATCAATAGATAGTATTGACAGGTATGCTTTCTCATGCACAAAACGTGTTGTGCCACTACGACCAACCCCTCCTCGTTTAAACAAATATGCATTCAAACCATACAATTCAAATGAATACACAGTAAAAGTATCTGTGCCGACATTACCTGCCATGATAAAATATCAAGATGATGAAAACTGGGGAAAATTCAGTTTTGATGACTTTGTCTTTGAACAGGATAATGTAGAATATAAATTAGATGGCCATGAACTATCTGTAATTGGAAACTCTGTTGAAAAAAATGGCATATTAACAATTCCTGCAACTGTTACAAAAGATGGCTGTACTATAGATGTCACACGTATATGCGACTATGCATTAAACGGAAATGCTAATGAGATTATCATAGATGCCCCTGTAAAATCATTGGGAAAAACTGGAGATATATATTGGTCAGGGGTTAATCATAATAGAGAAGGGCAATATATACGAGACTGTACGTACCCATTTGGATATCTAAAGAAAATAAAATTGCCAAACACTTTGCAGCGAATAGAAGATTTCCAATTTTGCAATAGTCCGTTGGAAACAATTGATATTCCGTCTAATGTGAAATATGTCGGCAATGGAACTTTCTATAAATCTAGCATTAAAAATGTTGAAATACCAGAGGGTGTGGACACGCTTCGAAGTAGTACTTTTGCACATTGCTATAATCTTGCTACTGTCAAGCTACCAGAAAGTCTAAAGGTCATAGAAGGCAATAAAATAATTGTAAACGAAAATTATTGGCCTACACCACTAAAGGCCTTGATTGAACCAACGTTCTACGAATCTGGCATTACCTGCATAACATTACCTAAAGGAATCGAAAACATAGACGAAAAGGCATTTAACGAGAACTATAAACTAAAGAAATTCACAGCCAACGGCAAAACATATTTCGATAGGGACGGAGTGCTTATGAAGCGTACTTCTGACTTGAATGGCAACCACCTAATCTTGGTGAATTATCCAGAAGGTGCGGATTCTATATACCAATATAATATAGCAGAAGATATAGACTCGCTGGGAGCATATGCTTTTTACAAAGGCAATGAAAGTATAAACATAAATATACTGAATTTATCACCAAACATAAAATATGTTCAAGGTTTGTATAGAAACATTAAGGAGATAAACATCCCCGAAGGTGCCGAGGTTATAAAGGCAAACGCTTTCAGTTATAGCCCCAATATACTGAGAATGCCAAAGTCGCTGAAATGTATAGAAAGCAATGCTTTTGACAGTAACTGCAGGATGGTTTTTCTTGCAGGCAATACTCCTGTAAGGCTGATGCCTACGTATACATACAATGACAATGAACAGAAAGACAAAATTGCACAATTGTCCACAACATTTTGTGTGGAAGCTTCTGCTCTCAAAGCATATAAGGAAGATTCGGTATGGTCTATTCAAAAAGTCATATCTATAGACAACATATACCAAGACGATAAAATGATATTTACCGAGCAACCTGATGGTTCTGCCATGCTTGCTACATACAACCATGAACCTATAGGTGAGCTGACAATTCCTGCTCAAGTAGAAATCAAAGGAACAAAGCGTAATGTCACTGCCATTGGACCAGGAAGCCTATTTGATTTAAGATTGTTAACGAAAGTAAGCATACCAGCTACTATAGATTCTATATGCGAAGGAGCATTCTCTCAATGCTATAATTTAAAAAACGTGGAGATAGACAAAAATTGCAAGATGTCTAAAATAAAGAATTCAGCATTCTATGTATGCTTCAGTTTAGAGGAATTCACACTACCAGCAACAGTAAAGATTATCGGAGAAAGCGCTTTCAGTGGGAATATAAAGCTAAAGTCGTTTAACATTCCTTATAATAGCAACCTTGACTATATTGGTAGTGGAGGTTTGGCAAATTTAGATATATCAACAATCTATATACCTGCACAAACAAGAGTCGGTAGCGGATTTCTAAATGGAACAGAAGTTAAAGACATAAATTTAGATGCAGCAAACCCATACTATAAATATACAGAAGATGTATTATACAGCATAGCATGTGATACCGTAAAAGCATATGCTGCAGGAAAAAGAAGCGAAGCCGTTGTAATAAATAAAAATACGAAATACATAGAAAGCTTCTTTTTCAATGCAGACTATCTTAAGAAAATGTATCTGCTATCAGAAACTATACCTACAATAAGGGGATTTAGTTATACAGGTTCAGTTGATCCTTCATACGATTTTGTAAGCATAGAATGCAACCTTGTAGCTTATATACGCGAGTCTATATACGATGAATTCATCGAAAGATACCCAATTGGGCATCTTTTCAAGGACATCATTGCTATACCAGACAAAGAGGCAGATGAAATGACTACAGACATCAAAGAAATAGAAAACACGAAATCTCCTTGTGAAATAAATGCGTATTACAACCTAAATGGTTACAAAACCACGAAACCTAGCAAGGGTATATACATCCATAACAGAAAGAAAATTATATCGGATAAATAGAATTATCTTAAATAATTAACAGAACATAATAGGTTGACTCTTTAATTCTTTCATAATTAAAGAGTCAACCTTTTAATGTATAAAACAAACGAGAGAGGCTATATTTAAAAAGCGCTTTTATATTACCTTCGTTGCAAAGCATTACCACTTCAGCTTTCCATACTTCTCTTTATACCATAGTTGCCAACCATTGACGAGGTTTTGCCAAACAACGTAGGCACCGGGAGCAACGGCTGCAAGAGGATTAAGGAAGGTGAGGGTGAGCCAGATGGCTACGATAGTGTTCTTTTGTCCGAGAGCCTGACCTGCGCTGATGCTGGCACCATAATGACGACCAACAGCTTTGCCAATGGCAAACTGAATGAGGCATACTATCAAAGGAACAATAAGCAAGAGAACCAAAATATAGCCAGAAACTTGAGCGTGAATGATGTTGCGAACGGTCTCACCCATAAGGATGGTAAGGTTGAAACACCACATATAAAAGCCCAAATCTTTAATGCTCTTTACCTTGTCGACAAAGCGAGGTAAGAACTTACGACTAAGCAAAGCCAAGAGCAATGGAACTACAAGCACCGTGGTTACATTGCGAAACACCATCATGCTCATATATAAGAATGTGACGTTGGCACCTTTTTCTACCATAGGAAAGAGCAAAGGAATGATAACCATGGTGAAGATGTTGGCGATGACGGTATATGTGGTAAGCGAACCAATGCTACCACCAAGCTTTTCTGTTACCACAGCCACAGCTGCTGCAGTAGGACAGATGAAGCAGATAAAAGCAGCTTCGAGCACAAGCTTTACATTGTATGATGCTCCAAAGAGATAGATGGCTACAACCATTGATGCAGCTAAAGATGTGCGAATAATTTGGAGGATAAAATGCCATTTTTGTGGGCGCATTTCCTTTATCTCTATCTTACAGAAGGTGACATAGAGCAAAGCAAATAGCACAACAGGCATGAGAGATATAAGATGTGGACCTACAGCATCACCTATAGGCTCGAGAAAGGGAACATTAGCAAACAACAGATAGCCTACAGCTCCTAACACAAGTGAGCAAGGCAACGCAAATCTACGAAAGAATCTCCACAAAGCCATAATACAGATGTTTTTATTTAGGGGAGTTAGAGATAGTGAGAACTCGAAATTGTTGGTATATATATATGTATATATAATATAAGGTATATATATAAATATGTATATATAAAAATAGGAGGAAGTTCAAACAAACTTCCTCCTTATTTATGTATAGGAACTATTCCTTGTTTGCTCTCTTACGCTCGAGGTGGTCGAGAATAATCTTGCGCATACGCATGCTCTTTGGAGTAACCTCTACGAGCTCGTCGCCCTTGATATACTCAAGACATTCCTCAAGACTCATCACAGTCTTAGGGATAACGCGTGCCTTCTCATCAGAACCAGAAGCACGAACGTTGGTAAGCTGCTTAGCCTTAGTAACGTTGATTACAAGGTCGTTGTCGTGAACATGCTCGCCCACTACCTCGCCTGCATAAACCTCATCACCTGGATCGATGAAGAACTTACCACGATCCTGAAGCTTATCGATAGCATAAGCATATGATGTACCAGTTTCGAGAGCTATCATCGAGCCATTGGTACGACGCTGAATCTCACCCTTGAAAGGCTGATAGTCTTTGAAGCGGTGTGCCATGATAGCCTCACCCTGAGATGCAGTAAGCACATTAGTACGCAAACCGATGATACCACGTGATGGAATCTCGAACTCGATGTTCACACGGTCAGCCTGGCTTTCCATAGATGTCATCTCACCCTTACGGCGTGTCACCATATCAATCATCTTACTTGCAAACTCCTCAGGCACATTGATTGTGAGTTCCTCGATAGGCTCACACTTCACACCATCGATAGTCTTGTAGATAACCTGTGGCTGACCAACCTGAAGCTCATAGCCTTCGCGGCGCATAGTCTCGATAAGCACAGAGAGGTGGAGCACACCACGTCCGCTAACAATCCACTTATCTGTACAATCCTCGAAAGGACGAACGCGAAGAGCAAGGTTCTTCTCCAACTCCTTATCCAAACGCTCCTGGATGTGGCGTGAAGTACAATATTTACCCTCTTTACCGAAGAATGGACTATCGTTGATAGTGAAAAGCATGCTCATGGTAGGCTCGTCGATAGCGATAGGAGGCAATGCTTCTGGATTGTCGTAGTCGCAGATTGTGTCACCAATCTCAAACTTCTCCAAACCGATAACAGCACAAATATCACCAGACTCTACGCTGTCAGTCTTCTTATGACCCATACCCTCGAAGGTATGAAGTTCCTTAATCTTAGTCTTCTCCATAGATCCGTCGCGATGGCAGATAGTAACATTCATACCATCCTTGAGTACACCACGATGAACGCGACCTACGGCGATACGACCGGTATAGTTGCTATAGTCGAGAGATGTGATAAGCATCTGAGGAGTACCCTCAAGCTGCTTAGGGGCAGGGATAACCTCAATTATCTTATCGAGAAGATAGTCGATATTGTCAGTAGGCTGATTCCACTCCTCAGCCATCCAGCCATTCTTAGCTGAACCATAAACTACAGGGAAATCGAGCTGATCTTCTGTAGCATTGAGAGAGAACATGAGGTCGAAGACCATTTCATATACCTCCTCAGGACGACAGTTAGGCTTGTCTACCTTGTTGACAACCACGATAGGCTTCAAACCAAGCTGCAAAGCTTTCTGCAACACGAAGCGAGTCTGAGGCATAGGACCTTCAAAAGCGTCGACGAGCAAAAGGCATCCGTCTGCCATGTTAAGCACACGCTCTACCTCACCGCCGAAGTCAGAGTGTCCAGGAGTATCAAGAATATTAATTTTAGTACCTTTCCAATTAATGGAAACGTTTTTAGAAAGAATTGTGATACCCCTCTCACGCTCGAGGTCGTTGGCATCAAGCACTTCGCCACTGTTATCCTGACCGTCGCGGAAAAGCTTTCCAGCGAGCATCATCTTGTCTACGAGAGTTGTCTTGCCATGGTCGACATGGGCAATAACTGCTATGTTTCTAATGTCTTGCATTGTATATAATGTATAAATCAGGTGCAAAATTACAAAAAAATATTGTATACTCTTGCCATAATAAGAAAAAAGTTGTAACTTTGCATCCGCATTTGTGCAAACATTATTAATTATTTACAAAAAAGCTATGTATTTAGACAAAGCAAAAAAAGAAGAGATCTTTAGCAAGTACGGAAAGTCTAACTCTGATACTGGTTCAGCTGAGAGCCAGATAGCATTGTTCTCATACCGTATTGCCCATTTGACGGAGCACGTTAAGAAGCACCGTAAAGATTATACTACCACACGTTCTTTGACTCAGTTGGTAGGAAAGCGCCGTGCATTGCTCAATTACCTCTACGATCGCGACATCAATCGCTATCGTGCTATCATCAAGGCCCTCGGCCTCCGCAAGTAATTGAAAGCAAGCACAAAAGAAACAAAGCCACATCCACAAGGGTGTGGCTTTTTTGTTTTATTATTGTTCAAGTAGGTTTTTGTTTTAAAGGGTCGGTTGCATCTTGATAATCTCATAGGCAAGTCCATAGAGTGCTGACTGGCGATTGAGCACATAGCCATGCATCATGAATCCTGTAAAGAACATACAAATACTACTTAATGATTCCGATTAATAGTTAAACATCAATAACAAGCAACTAATTGTTGCTCAAATATTTGAAATTACCGTTCAGAAAGATTATCTTTGTGAACGATAATAATAAAGCATAATATTATGGAATATAATAGATTAATAGATAGAAAGGCGGAAACAGACCGAATAACAGAAGCTCTGAAACGAGAGAACACCCAATTTATCGTTATATATGGTCGTCGCAGAATAGGAAAATCTACGCTCATCAAATATCTTGTGAATAGTCAAGAACAGGCTATTTACTTCTTGAGCGAAACTTCTACAGAGGCAGTACAGCGATCTGCTTTTGCCAAATCTGTGGCAACAGTCATTGATGGGTTCGACAAGGTTATATATCCCGACTGGGAATCACTTTTCCGCAGTATGAACAATCAACTATCTCAGAGAATCATGGTATGTCTGGATGAATTTCCTTATCTCGTAAAAAGCTGTGAGGCACTTCCTTCCATCATCCAAAAGCTCCTGAACGAGAAAATCTTAAAGTTTGATTTTGTTCTTTGCGGTTCTTCACAACAATTGATGCATGGCTATGTGCTCAATCGCCAGTCACCACTTTATGGACTTGCCAATGAGATTATCAAGATGCAACCGATTGCGGCTCAATATATGAGGGAGGCAATGGAGTGTGATGCCGTGCAAGCGGTAGAAGAATTTGCAATATGGGGCGGTGTGCCTCGCTATTGGGAATTGCGTCGTGACTATCCTGATACAAAAACGGCGATTCGCAAGGTGTTGCTTGATCCACAGGGTCCCTTGATGGAAGAACCTCAGCGACTGCTTCGTGATGATATGCGAGATACCGTTCAGGCATCAACCTTACTCACTATTATAGGTAATGGCGCCAACAAACTATCAGAAATAGCATCCAGGGCTGGTAAGGAAGCCAACTCCTTGTCAGAGCCTCTAGGCAAATTAAGAGATTTAGGGTACATAAGCAGAGAGGTGCCTTTTGGCGACAATCCGAAAAAAAGCAAAAAGGGACTTTACCACATCAACGACTCACTTCTCAGATTCCATTATCAATTTATCGTGCCTTATCGTTCTATCCTTGAGTTGGGAAAGATTGATATGGTGATGCAGGTTGTGGAAAGCCAGCTGCCGCAGTTTATTGGTCAATGCTGGGAGTTACTATGCCGTGATTACGTAAGTGGCAATATCTTAGATGGCATTGCCTACAATGTAGCTTCCAGATGGTGGGGTAAAATTTTTCCGCCAGAAGAAAAGGATGGTAAAATGGTAGAATTGGACGTTGTAGCAGAATCAATAGATAAGAAACACATATTGATTGGAGAATGTAAATGGACACACAATGATAGTGCCGACCGCCTGATGGAAACTCTTGAGCAAAAGGCGAAATATCTTCCTTTTATCAAGAAAGGACAGCAGGTACATCTTGTCTTGTTTATGAAAGAAGCTCCTACTTATATGAACGAAGAAGCTAAGATACTTCTACCTGAAGACATCATGCAATAGGAAAAAAGGTCTATACACCCTTTTGTCGAGGTGTATAGACCCTTGGAACAACCGCGAAGTATGGGTTGATAATTATTTTTTCAGATAATTGGTATTCCTTCAGCTTAGGACTTTACCACATTTCTTCATTATTATCATCTGGTTTTTGTCCCGGATTGAAACCAGGAGTTTCTGACCCTGCCAGCATCTGTTGGGCTTTTATCTCATGCATCTGCATTTCTGGTTTTATATATTCTTTCTTCATATTGTGCTATTTTTATTTGATTAT
>OQVQ01000002.1_pt1 | contig 119378 bp, 107 predicted proteins | sample 1691491 | NCBI WGS metagenome assembly OQVQ01 (sample SAMN03418252, study PRJEB22391) | human gut metagenome | biome: human-gut; feature: organic feature; material: feces | host: Homo sapiens | place: Tanzania | collected 2013-01
TCAAGGTTGCGGAGAACAACACTCCAATAAAGCAGGCCTTCCGGTAAGTTCCTTTCCAATTGGGATTCTGACCTGGGCATCAGACCTCTGAAGGGCCTGGACATCAGTGTTGAGCGCCACGAACGTGACCTTTTTGAGTCCACTTGAGATCATTCTGTTTACAGCATTGCCACCGGCACCGCCAACGCCTATGACCTTTATGTCAGTAGGTGGTGTCTGTTCATCATGCAACAAATCCTCGATAATGCCAAAATCCATGTTCAAATCCTCTTGCTATATGGTTCTATATAATCTTCTTGAAGAAATCCGACAACTTTCCAAACACACCTTCAGACTTCTTCGACCTCTTGTCAGGCTTGCCGCGGCTTCCACTGGAATTGGAAGCCTTTCTGGCCTCGGTCTTGAGAAGGCCCAGCACAGTCGTGTATTTGGGGTTTATGTATGACCTGTCAAGTCCAGGAAGAGCTTCAGGGAAACCAATCCTGGCCTGCATGCGGAATATCTCGGATGCAAGTTCCGTGACGCCTGAAAGAAGGGATCCTCCACCCACAAGGACCACTCCGCCGCCAAACGTGCCGTGCGAAAGCTTGCTGTCAAGATCCTTCTTGAGAAGGGAGAATATCTCCGCCATGCGGGGCTCTATTATCTTGCAAAGCTCCCTCTTTGGCATCTGGATCGAAGGAAGACCTCCTACCTGTGGAATTATTATCTTCTCGTCCGGGGAGACCGATGGTATGTAGCAGCACCCGCTTTCGACCTTCACCTGCTCTGCAACCATCTTTGGCTTGTTCAGGATGTATGCTATGTCGTTGGTCACATTGCCAGATCCAAGATCGACGCCGCCCACATAGAACGGAGAACCGTTCTGGTAGACTATCATGTTGGACGTGCTGCCCCCAATGTTTATGAGGATGGTACCCATCTCCTTCTCGTCTGCACTGAGGACGACGTCCGCATCCGCAAGCTGCGAAAGTATGAGCCTTGACGAGTTCATCCCTGCCCTTTGGAGCGTCCTTCTCGTGTTGGAGCAGTTGCTGGCAGAGCCCGTGACTATGAGCACGCGGCTTTCAAGCCTGTGGCCTGTCATATCGACGGGATCCTTGATTCCGCTCTTGCCGTCGACCGAGAAGTCCTGGACAAGAGTATGGAGTATCTCCCTGTCTGCAGGAAGCTCGAAGGCCCTTGCAACCTCAAGGGAGTGGTATATGTCATTCGAAGAGATCTCAAGATCCTTGGTGTTTATCCCAACGACGCCCTGCGATGGGTACCCGGCTACGGAAGCACCTCCAATGCCTGTTATGACGCTTTGGACCTCTACGCCGGCTTGGAGCTCAGCTTCCTGGATGACGGAGGAAATGGTCTTGAGGGTCTGCTCTATATTGACGACGACACCTGCCCTAACGCCCTCGCTGGGCCTTTCGCAGATGCTGTCCACCATGAGCTGGCCTTCCTTGGAAAGGGAGCCTACGACAGCCCTCACCCAGGACGAGCCAATGTCCAAACCCATAAGTATCTTCTCAGAAGCCACTGTACGTCCTCCTATGTCCTTTTGACCAATGTGTTCGAATAAAGGTCAAAAATGACGGAACTGCCATTTGTGGATGACTGGTCCTCTATTACAGCCAGCGCTTCATCTAGACGTTGGACACTGACAAGCTCCCGCACATAAAGCTGCAGGTTCAAAGACGGCAGAGAAAGGACAAGCCTCCCAAAATCGCTACCGTTATTATTATCGTATTTAATACTTGTTATCAAGCTGTTGCGACCCAAATGCTCCACCAAAGGAACCATGGATGCAAAGCCTTGGTCGCTTCCCCATTTGAGTACCATTTGGGCATATACGGGGTTCAGCTCCACTATTGGAAGCCTGTCGAACTCCTCCCAGGTCTTGGCGCTAGCAGACAGCAGGCTGGAACCATCGATGAAGAAATACGAAACGACGCCTTCATCGTCCACACAGTAAGCCCTTGCATCAAGGTCTAGGTAGTTCACGGATACTATGATCCTGTCCGGATAGTACTTTCTGACCTCTGCCGACTCAACACCATCCAAAGCCTGGATGCTCCTTTTGACGGAACCTGCGTCAATTTCCAATATGTTCATACCCTTCAAGGGGTTGACGAGGCGTTCTATGTCAGACCTTACCTCTGAGACAGGTCCGTTCACGGAAACCTCAACTGAAACGACGTTGAAATACGAAAGGTTGCGCAGGCCGACATAGACCCCTGCGCAGACCAAAACCACCAAGAGGATGATGACTATGAACTCAAACCTTCTCGAACTCATAGCGCTCCGGGAACATAAGTTCGTCCTGAATCGTCTCCACCACCCTAGGATCGTCAATATCGGGTTTTTGTCTGGATGCCTTGTAGACAAGTCCGCATGCAAGAAGGACAGGGACCACCTCAAGCCCGTATGAGAAGAACGGAAGAGGTATGCCGTCTCCAGGCACGAATCCCAAAAGCCAGGCTATGTTGATGATCATTTGCCAAATCACGACCGTCGTGCAACCAAGGGCCATGTTCGAGTAGAAGTCATCGTGACGGCGCAGCGACCTTGCAACTCTGTATCCTATGAAGCCCAAGACAAGAAAGGCCGCTATGAGGACAAGCGCTCCAAAGAAACCTGTCTCTTCGCAGATATTGGCGAAGATGCACTTCCCTGCCATGTCAGCTATCTCGCCTGTCTTGTATTCACCCATTCCTAGGCCTTTGCCAAACCATGCACCACTTGCAATAGAGTTCCTTATAGCCGATACCTGTCCAGCCCTTGAAGTGGAGTCCGAGCCTGGAACGAGGAACCTTGCAACGGCAAGGAGAATATCCGACTTGGAGAAAACGACGGAAAGCACCGGCACCAGGAGGTACAGCAAAAGCAGAACCATTCCAAAGACGCCCACTCCACCGGCGACGAACATCACAGATCCAACTCCAAGGAACATGAGTGCATAGGCAAAGGACTTCTTCAAAAGCATTAGTGAAAGTATCAGAAGACATCCTACTCCAGGAACTAGAAGCTGCCTTAGCTTCGTAAGAGAGTTGTTCCTGTTTGCAAAGTAGAGCGACATGTACATCACGACGGCGATATAGACGAATCCAATCGTATCGGACGATAGAAGAAGGCTGCCATCCATGAATACGTCAATTCCAAGCACAACTATGCATGCAAAAAGGAATATTGGGGACAGAACCTTGATTGCCGCCGTTGGAAGGACATTTACAAGGACGAACAACAATATCCCAATTGCCATATATACACATTGGTTTATCAGGTAATAATAGTGATTTAGGCCATTCTTTACTGCAATAGGAAAACTTGCGGAATATACGCAGACCAAACCCAGAAAAGAAAGGAGAGATACGGTGCATATAAGGACGAAAGAGCTTTTGAGAGAACCAGAGGACTTGGATTTGGATTCCTTCCTTATCCTTTGCTCCTTCTGGACCTCGCCCATGAAATTCCAGTCATCGTATCCCAAACGTCCCATGGCCCACCTCTCAGAGTCAGCAGAGCGCTATGCTCTAGTTCGCAGCAGAATTGGCATTCGTGCTTGCAACGGCACCAACCTGATTGGCACCCCCAATCTGTCTGAAGACGATGTTGCGTTCAGACGACTGCTCAACAAGGTACTCGGGTGTCATCTTTGAAGCTATGGACGCAGTCACAACCATCCTGCTCTCCTCAGTCTCCTTTATGAGAGTCTCGCTCTCAGCAAGCCTGCGTCTGAGTTGGGTGTTCGTGGCGGACTGCCAGACGGGAACCATGAGGCATACATTGATGAAGAGAATCATCATTATGACTGATGTCTTACCAAGAAAAGCACTGCGCTTGAAACTTCTATCTTCAGAGTTCTTCATGTTCCACTCCTTATGCTTCATCATTCGCCACGCTACCGTTGGCCTTGTATTTGTTGATCTTGCCACGCTGGGTCTTGATCTCGTTTCTCTTCTCCGCGACCCTGAGCTTTGCACTCCTTGACGGAGGGTTCTCCTCGCATTCCTGAGCACTTGGCTCTATTGGTTTCTTCGTAAGGACGTCCAATTCCTTCCAATGGTCCTTGAAGAACCATTTGACAGGCCTGTCCTCAAGTGAATGAAAAGTAATCACCGCAATCCTGCCACCTGGGTTCAAGGCGTTCATTGCACCTTCCAACGCCGGCTCTATCCTATCAAGCTCTCCATTGACCTCTATTCTAAGGGCTTGGAACGTCTTGGTTGCAGGATGTATACGTCTATGCCTGTATTCGCCTGGAACAGCATTCCAAACGATGTCTGCAAGCTCCTTTGTCGTCTCAATGGACTTGGACTCCCTATAGTCGCATATGGCAGAGGCTATGCGTCTTGAATAGCGCTCCTCTCCATAATCGTATATGATGTCCGCAAGGCTCTCTTCGTCGTATGTATTGACTATATCTGCGGCGCACAGGCCATCGTTGCATCCAAGACTCATATCCAAGGGCTCATCGTTCTTGAAACTGAAACCCCTTCCCGACTCCACATAATGGAACACGCTTATACCAAGGTCGAACAGCACGAGGTCCACCTTTGGGCCGTCGTAGCTGCGCCAGAAATCGTCGAAGCACACATTCACCGCATGGAACCTGTCGCCATAGCCGCTAAGACGGGCCTTGGCCTTCTCCTGAATGGCCGCATCCCTGTCAAGGCCTATTACGTTGAGGTCTCCATATCTATCGAGAAACAGCTTCGAATGGCCGCCTTCTCCAAGAGTGCAGTCAACAAGCGTACTTCCAGCCTTCCTTGGAACCAGGTATTCAAGGACTTCGTTGTGCATTACAGGATAATGGACGAACTGCATTTCTACTTATCCATCCTTTGCATGCTTAGCTCGTTTCCGGCGCTTTCAAGCATATCCCTGTACTGGATCATGTACTCATCGTACTTCTTTGCGCTCATTATCTCGACCTTGTCCTTTGTGCCCTGGATGACGCACTCCGTCTTTGGATCGAGACCTGCGAACTCGCGCAGAAGCTGAGGAATGGTCAATCTTCCGGTCTTGTCAAGCTCCACCTCACGGGCCGGAGCTATGACCATCATATTGATGATCCTTGAATTCCTGTTGAACGAAGCAAGTGGACTGTAGTTGACCTCCCTATCCAAGGCATCGAAGTCTTCCTTCGTGAACAGCCAAAGGGTGTTGTCAACGGATTTGGTGAGCATGAGATTGTCAAAGGATCCAAGCTGCTCCCTGATTTTGGGAGGAATCATGAGGCGTCCCTTTTCATCTATGGTGTTTCTGTACTCACCAGTCATTTTTTACCACTTTCTCCTAATTTTTGGGTAAATTTTGGGAAAACTTACCACTTACAAGGGAAAATTACTCCACTTTAGGGCTCACAGCAACTAGGAATCGATACAATTTTTGAATGATTTTTGTGCAATTTTTGAATCTACTTAACAAAGAGTGAGATTTGAAAATCCGTGAGGTATCCGTGCGCCCCGTAAAACCCATAAGGCCCATGAGTCCCATGGGACCCGTACGTCCCGTAAGACCCATGCAGTGTTTCTCTGGCGTATCAAGGTGCATCAGAGCGGACTACGGGCGTACCAAGGCGCACTACGGCGAATCAAGGCGCATCAAAAACAAAAATCCCCGGCGGAGAGTCTCCACCGGGGATTGTGAAATTCAAATAGGCCTAACGGCTGTGCGTTACAGAGAGTATGTAAGTCCTCCAAAGAACTTGTATGTGAGATTGGAGGTCTTGTGATTATCACTGCTACTTGATTCCTGAATATCATCATTTGTATTTAGGAAGTGCCATCCAAATTTTCCGCCACCAACGATAGAAATGTTTTTATCAATTGCAAGGGAAACACCTGCTTCAGCACCAAGACCAAATGCAGCATTGACCTTCGAATCTTCATAAGCCTGAATCTTTCCAATCATGACATCCATTCCAGCTCCAAGATCAAGGGAGAGCTTGTCGTTGAGGGGAAGGTCATACATTGCACCTACAAAAACGGTGAAGTTAATTGGAGTATTCTCTGAAGCTTTCGAAGCAGAACCGACAGTATTGCCGTTATAGGAATACGTAGTCTTGGACTGTCCCATCGTATTGATTCCAGCTTCCATCTTCAAGGCAACGTTCTTGGAAACTCCAAACTCAAACGTACCAGCTGCATAAAAGCCACTGTTTAAAATATTCCAAGATGTTTTTGCATTTGGAACTGTAACAGTAAACGACCTTGCACCATAACCAAGCTGGACACCAACCTTGTTGGATGGAACGCTCTTTGAAGCGAACAGGGAGCCCTTTGCGGCAAAGACGGAACCAAGTGCCACAACCAAAACCAAAGCGATAGCGATTGCTTTCTTCTTCATAACAGTATTCTCCTTCTTTTAAAAAGAACCACCCCTGCAACCTGAAAACACAACGGAAACAGAAGCTGGACACAATTAGAACACGCAAGTCCGTTTTTTGTAACACAGAGAAGCATTCTTTTGCACATAAATTCAAAAGTACGCAAAAACCTTACTGAAGACACTCAGGGATATAGCCCCTGTTCTCCATTATCTTGCGCTTTTGGCTGTCAAGGATCTTCTTGCACATACGGATTGCAGACGGAGTCACCTCAACAAGCTCATCGTCCTTGATGAAACGCATTGCATGCTCCAAAGTCATCTTCATGACAGGCGTAAGGGAAACAGCTTCATCGTGACCTGAGGCTCTGAGGTTCGTAAGCTTCTTCGTCCTCGTAGGGTTGAGAAGAAGATCCCCTTCCCTGTTGCGCTCTCCAACGACCTCGCCTTCGTAGACAGGGTCTCCAGGGAGGATGAAGAAACGGCCTCTGTCCTCAAGCTCCCAAATGCCATATGCGACTGCAACACCGGCGCGATCGCACACAAGCGAACCGGAGGCTCTGTCAGGGAAATCGCCTTTGTACGGCTCGTAACCCTTAAGAGAGCTATTCATGATGCCGTAGCCGCGGGTGTCGGTAAGGAACTCATCCCTATAGCCGATAAGACCACGTGAAGGGATGGAGAACTCCATCTTGACCCTTGAGTTCTCAAGGTAGGTTATGTTGTTCATCGTAGCCTTGCGTCTTGCAAGCTTCTCCATGACGGTTCCGCTGTATTCCTCAGGACAATCTATGAGAAGGTATTCGATAGGCTCGGTCTTCTGCCCTTTGTCATCGGTCTTGAATATGATGCGAGGCCTTCCCACGCAGAGTTCGAACCCCTCACGGCGCATCTGCTCCACGATTATGGCCATTTGGAATTCGCCGCGGCCCTTGACGGTGAAGGAGTCGTCCTGGTTCTTCTCCACCTGTATGGAGACGTTCCTCATGGCCTCCTTGCATAGACGATCCCATATCTTGGCCGATGTAAGCTGTTTGCCGTCCTTGCCCGCAAGAGGTGAAATGTTCTTGCTAAAGAGCATGGAGACCGTAGGCTCGTCCACCTTGATTCTGTCCAAAGGCTTAACGTATTCCTTGTTGCATATCGTGTCGCCAATCGAGACGTTCTCGATTCCTGAGAGAACGACGATATCACCGGGCTCGACCTTAGAGGCCTCCTTGAAGCGTGGACCGTCGTAGAGCTGAAGCCTTGTGACACGAAGAGGGACGTGCTCGCCCTTCTCGTTTATGCATACAAGGGAGTCGTTGACCGTGGCGCTGCCGTTGATGATCTTTCCAACGGCAAGACGTCCAAGGTAGTCGTCGTATGAAAGGTCAGAAACCAGCATCTGGAAAGGCTCTTCGTTGTCGTAGATTGGAGCCGGGATGTAGTCCACAACGGCATCTAGCAACGGATAGACATCCTTTGCATCAGGATCGTCCAATTTGGTGGAGACGATTCCAGCCCTTCCGTTTGCATAGAACACAGGGACTTCAAGTATGCTCTCATCGTTCTTGAGCTCCAGAAGAAGATCATATACTTCATTTAGGACTTCGGTTGGGCGGGCGTCCTGCCTGTCTATCTTGTTAATTACTACTATGACGGCAAGGTTCTTCTCCAGCGCCTTCTGGAGAACGAACCGGGTCTGAGGAAGAGGTCCCTCTGCAGCATCGCACAATAGGATGACACCATCCACCATTGAGAGTCCACGTTCGACCTCTCCGCCAAAATCGGCATGGCCCGGAGTGTCGATTATGTTTATCTTCACGCCTCTCCAATGGATGGCGCAGTTCTTGGCGTTGATGGTGATTCCACGTTCCCTCTCTATGGCTCCGCTGTCCATGATGCGGTCCTGGTTGCCCCTGGACTCGACTCCACTCTGGCGAAAGAGAGCATCGACAAGGGTCGTCTTGCCGTGGTCTACGTGTGCTATTATTGCAATATTGCGTATGCTATCGTTTTTCGTAATCATAACTTACCTGACAATCAAAACAAAAAAAATCAAACAAAAAAATCCAAAGAAAAATACCATATATGAACGAAATTGTTCAAGGGTTTTCAACCATAGTTTCAACCATATACTTTGGAAAGGGCCTCGAAGGTCTGTCCAAGGTCATCGAAGCGAAGTGTTGCATAGTAGTCCTGACTGGTTGGCTGGGCGTTGACGATGACGACTTTTGCACCGCTTCTGAAGGCGATCACGGGGAACGAAGCCGCAGGCTGCACGACAAGCGACGATCCAAGCACAAGGCAAAGGTCGGTGTTCGAGAAATCCCTCCATGCACTCTGAAGCACGTTCTCGTCAAGGTTCTCACCATAGAAAACGATGTCCGGCTTTATCACGCCGCCGCATTTCGTGCACCTTGGAACCTCACCGGCACGCACGATTGGTGCGACATAGTCGTATCCATACTCTGCATGGCATTTGGTGCAATGATGATGCTCAGGCCCACCATGAACCTCATACACATTCTTCGAGCCAGCCCTTTGGTGGAGCATGTCTATGTTCTGGGTATACAAGGCCTTGAGGATTCCTTTCTTCTCCAAGGACGCCAAGGTGCGGTGCACCACGTTTGGCTCATAGTCCTCAAGGTGGTACCACACATCCTTGGCCCACGCATAGAACACCTCAGGGTGCTTGGCAAAGAAATCAAGTGAAATGATCTCCTCCACATCCATGCCGTTCCAAGGATCCGTATACACACCATGGGAGCCCCTGAAATCAGGAATCCCACTCAAAGTGGACACCCCTGCACCCGTGAAGGCCGTCATTGCACGGCTTGAGTCGATGAGGTCCACAAGATGCTTGAAATCCTCCCTGAACCTTATATCATCCATATCCACGCCCTCCCCATCATCTAGACCGATGTCTCTGTGACCTGCTCTCCAAGGTAGGTGTTTCCATTCAAAAGCTTGAAATCGACATACACCATGTCGCCAGGCTTCACAGAACTTCCCTCCAAAGTCGAGAACGCAACCATCTCTCCATGCTCGTTGCGGCCAAGCATCTTGGACTTGTCGTCGCGGGACACCTGCGTCACAAGAATCTTCTGAACTCCATGCGCACGGGTAGCCTTAATCTTGGCCGCATTGGCAAGCTGCCAGTCTATGAGACGCTGAAGCCTCTGCTGCTTCTCCTTGTCTGAAAGCTGGCCTTCCATAGAGCAGGCGCGCGTCCCCTCCCTTGGATTCCAGTAGTACATGTACGCCTCAATGCAACCAACGGCCTCGACGGCTGACATCGTATCCATGAACTCCTCTTCCGTCTCTCCTGGAAAGCCTACCATTATGTCAAGGGCGAACGTGACGTTTGGAACGCGTTGCTTGATCTTGTCTATGAGATCAAGGTACTTCTCCCTGGTATAGCGCCTGTTCATGAGACCGAGGATCCTTGTGTTTCCGCTCTGCATTGGAACATGAAGGTGTTTGGCAACCTTTGGTTCACGGGCTATCACCTCTATGAGCTCTTCCGAGAAATCCTTTGGATGCGGACTTTCGAACCTGATCCACTGTATGTTTCTGCACTGACGGCATACCATCTCAAGAAGCTGAGGGAAATGGCATCCTTCGTAACAGTATGAATTGACGTTCTGTCCAAGGAGGGTTATCTCCCTTACACCTTCTTCGTCAAGCCGCCTAACCTCTTCAAGAATCTCATCGACCGGCCGTGAGACCTCTCGTCCACGTACATAAGGAACAATGCAGTAGGAACAAAAATTATTGCATCCGTTCATTATTGGAACATATGAGAAAAACTCTCCATCCTTGTGGTACGCCTTTGTAAAGATGTACTTCTCGCTTTCCTGTGGAGTGGACTCCTTGTCTCCAATGATGTCCAAAAGCTTGAGTTTGTCGTTGTTTCCAATCACAAAGTCAATCTGCGGGGCATCGTTCTTGACACTGTCATGAAGCCTTTCCGCCATGCATCCAGTAAGGACCAATGTAAGGGATTCGTTTTCCTTTGCCTTTTGTGCCTTTATATGGGTGTATGCCCCAAGGCGACCCCAGATCCTGTTCTCCGCACTTTTTCTTACGGAGCAGGTGTTGATTATGGCAAGGTCCGCATCCTCTGGAGATGAAGCTTCAACCCATCCTCTTCCTTTGAGCATGGTCTCCATCGCATTGGACTCTGCAACGTTCATCTGGCATCCGTATGTCTCAATGTAGTACTTCTTCATTCCAGGACCTCCAGATCCGCTGTGTCGATTCCTTTCTGGTCGCAAGCCGCAACCACAGTATTCTCCATGAGCATTGCAATAGTCATGGGTCCTACGCCTCCTGGAACAGGTGTTATGGCACTTGTCTTAGGCTCCACATTTGCAAAGTCCACATCCCCCCTAAGGGCGTATCCGCTCTTCTTCGAAGGATCCGGAACCCTGTTCATGCCAACGTCTATGACGACGGCACCGTCCTTGACCATGTCAGAAGTCACAACGTTCGTATGCCCAACCGCCGATATCAGTATATCGGCCCTTTTCACGTAAGGCACGATGTCGGGTGTGAGCGAGTGGCATATAGTGACCGTGGCGTTGCGGTCCTTCTGCATCAGCAGCGCCGCCATTGGCTTTCCCACGATGTTGCTTCTCCCAAGGATGCACACGTCTTTGGAATCGGTCAGTATGCCGTAGTGGTCAAGCATCCTAAGGATGCCCTTGGGTGTGCAGGCAATATGGGATTTCTGTCCAAGAAGCAGCTTTCCAATGTTCACTGGATGGAAGCCGTCCACGTCCTTGGCAGGATCTATGGAGTTTATGACCTTGACTTCATCGATATGAGATGGAAGCGGGAGCTGTACGAGTATCCCGTCCACATTTGGGTCGCCGTTCAGGCTTTGCACAAGCTCAAGAAGGGACTTTTGGGAAAGGCTTTCGTCGTAGGTGAAATCAATGTGGGCTATGCCTATCTCATCGCAGGCCTTCTTCTTGCCCTTGACGTATGTCTTGCTTGCAGGGTTGTCTCCCACAAGGACTACGGCCAAACATGGCTTTCTTGAGAATCTTTCTTCAAACGCCCTGCATAGCTTGGAAGTATGTTCGTTTACAAGCAGGCTGAGTTCTTTACCTGAAAGGATCAATGCGGTGGACCTCCTGTACGCCCCAAAGGCCACTGACAGGCCATTGTGGACGCAACGTCCTATATTATACACAAATGGGTAACGAATTGCCATTGTGTGTGTTTTCTGTGTTGGCATATTCATAATTTCGACTTTTGTTGTTAAACTATGAATATATCGCGTATATGCATATACGAAACATGGACTACTATGAGAGGTGCACATGAAGAAATGTACAACCATTGTCATCATCCTGCTGGTGCTGGCCGTCCTACCGGCGTTCTGCGCTGCAGGCTACTATGAAACAGGAGACCAGGTCTTCTCGTTCAGAGCAGGCGTGGACTTTCCAGCTTTCCTTTCCTTCCTCAACGATCCAAGCAGGAGCCAAAGCTTCTCCGACATACACATGCAAAGGGTTGGAGGCATAGCTTCGATATCCTATCAGGGCTATTTGACGCAGAATCTCGCTCTTGGAGGCGAACTGGGCTATCAATTCATAAATTCGCTCACACCATCCCTCTACACGGCGGTACCAATCACAGCCAAACTCACCTACGTTCCCGTACAGACAGGCCTGTTCGACCTTGCGCTTTCTGCAAACCTTGGGATGGCATTCATAAAGTACGATGACGGCAAATACCTTGCCCCCTATGCAAGCATCACCTTGCAGCCATCGTTCTACATCACCGAGTCTTGGGGCATTGGAATCGAGTCCGGCATCATGGCTACGGCCGAGCTCTACACCAAGAACGCAACATACGACAAATACAGCAACAATGCCGTGCTTGGCATGATCCCTCTTGCGCTTGTCGTCTCTTACAGACACTAAGGAGGCCGTTTACATGAAAAGGACTTCACTTCTTCTTATACCGATTTTATTGATTGCACTGCTTCTATGCTCATGCAACGCCGATGCCCAAGACGGCATCTTCTCAGCCATAGCGGACTCCGCCCCCGATGCCGGCATCAAGGTCCATGCATATTTGGGCAATATAGGAAATGCGCATTATGTATTGACCGATACAGGTGTCTACGGCATTAACGCCCCATCATTTAGTCCTATCAAAAACTCTGAAGGGATACACAACATAGAAGCTTGCATAATCAACAACGATATCTACGTTCGCTCGACTTCTTCTTCAGGAGAAAACAAGATATCAAAGTATTCAAAGGAAGGGATCAAAGACGCCTCATTCACAGAAATCCCGAATGTAAAAAAACTGCTGGTCAACGGTGCATATTACACTTATGGCGACACGAAAGACAAGCAAACCATTCACTTTCTGACCTCAGGAGCTACAAGCACTCCCCATTTCTCTACAACTGAAACGATCAATACAATGATAGAAAGTGAAAACTACGTTTTTGTGGAACTCAGCGATAAGAGCTATGCTATATTCAATTCAAAAACCGGAACAACGATCTTCGAATCGCCGAAAGACACTTTGAAATCATTGTCCGTCAAGGGTTTCCAAGCAATCGATGATTCTCACTTCCTAATTGTAAGCTCAAGTTACGATATATACACAATAGACGAAAGCGGCCTATCTAGCAGTGCAGTGGCTTCTCTCAAATCCACACCTCCTAGTGGTAACATCAGCTCCTTCCATTATAAAGCCGAGGACGGCAAAGACATCGTAGTTTTCAAAATGCACAACTATTTTGATGGGCTTACAGCAAACGGAACAGAGTACAAGATAGAGCCAATCAGCACTGCCGGCTATGCTACAAAACTTAGAACTGCATCCGTATCCAACATCGTTCCTTCAACTACTACAGGAAAGTTCATCGTTGCAACATGGAACAATTCCATCTGGGAAATAGACCCAACTTCAACCGACGACCCAGTTGAAATCAGGTAGAATCGAACCTTCATGCCGCAGGCCAAAACCTGCGGCATTATTATCAAAGGGAGTGCAACATGACAAAGAAAACTAGAAACATCATAGCTCTTATAGCAGGAATCTGCCTTCTCATTGCAGGATTGATACTTCTTGTACTCGCAATCAAAGGAGAAAGACAAAACCTCCCTGCCGCCCTACTCTTCATAGCCGCCGCAAATCTCCTCAACTTCTTCAACATCCGAAGCAACAAGAAGGACGAATGATTCAAGGACATGGCGTTTCTTCTTCTTTTTGATTTTTTGGGTTTACTGTAGAAAGTTTTCTTCATAAACGCGCTTTTTTTCGATTCACTGAAGAAAACTCTCAAAGAAGGCCGCTTTTCAAAAGCTCCAAGGTAAGCCATTCCTGGACAAGATGCCTGTGGCAGAAGGAACCTTCCTTCTCGTAGCACAGCAAAACAGGAAAACCTTTTGATTCAAGCACCCTATAGATTTTCATTGGGTCAAGTTGGGCAAGGGACTCTCTGTAGAACCACTGGCAATACCCTTTCTCGTCAACAACACCTGATTTATAAGCATTCAAAAGGTCCAAAGAGGGGGCCAAAGCAGTCCAATTCTCCCTCATGAACCAACTTGGAGGAATCCTGGAAATGCCAATTTTCCTCTTTGCATCGCACAGTTCAAAGCAACCGGTATCAACGACCATGCCCTTGAGGTCTTTCGATGTATTCAGGAACTCACCTTTTGACATATCATGGGTGCTATGGAAAGAAAGGAGGCTTTCAACGTACTCTCTATCAACGAACAACGAACGTTTAATCATCTTAAGCCTCCTACAAGTAGATTCTACAGGAACGAATATGGATCCAACGGGATTCCGTCCTGCTCTATTCTGAAAAGTATGGTTGGATTGAGGAGGTTCGTGGAGCCGTTGGCGAAGTATCCAATAGTATCCCCTTTGGCCACCCTGTCAGTGCTGTTGACGCATATATTGGAGACATAGTCGTAGTATGTTGTGTAACCATTGGAATGTAGGATCTTCACAAAACCTGTTCCGTTGTCATTGAAGCCCCTGTCTATGACGGTTCCAGCTTCAGAGGCGCATACCGCAGTGCCGTCCGCCGCCTGAAGGAGTATGCCGTCAAGCTGGACAGCGCTGTTTCCAAGAGGATCGGCGACCTTCTGGTTGTATAGGGCAACGGTGACTGCGCTGTCGCTTGGAAGACTGAACGATGGCTCTGCACCAACGCTCAGAGTGCCGGTCTCCTGCACGCTTTCAAGAGGGATGAAGAGCTTGTCTCCTGCACTTACACTTTCGTTTCTGAGACCATTCACATCGCTCAGAGCCTTCCAGCCAAGGGAAAGGTTCAGCTGCTGCACTATGGATGAAAGAGTGTCCCCTTCCTTGACTGTATACAAAGTGCCGTCCCTATCGGGGATCTGCAATGTAGACCCTATGAACAGGGATGTAGTGCTCTTTATTTGGTTTACCGATATTATAGTCTCACGTGTGAGGCCAAACTTCTGCGCTATGGAGTCAAGCGAATCCCCTTCCTGAATAGTGTACTCGGTATACTTGACGATGTCCCTGGAGAACGAAGACTGCTGTGAAATGCTCAGGTTCTGCGCAATTGCAGGCTTCTTTATCTCAACCCCATGGGTAACGACGTCAGCAGACGAGGTCTGACCATCCAACGCATAGTCCTGAGAGGAAATGTAATCCGTAAGGTTGTCCGCTCCAACACCGGCCTGACTGGTTCCGGTCAGGTCCTGCCCTGTCTTTGCAGTTTCAGAGGAAGCCACCCTTTGAAGTGCATTGTCTATGTCCATCGATACCGATGTGGAATTGGTCTCAAGACCAACGCTGGACTCGGAGGAATCGGTCTTGGGGACGACTTCGTTGGAAGCCGCGCCGGTGTGATTTGTGTCATCAGTGTCGCCATTTGAAGTCTGTCCAGAAGAAGCATCGCCTACAAGCCCAACGACAGGTGGTGCGTTCTGGGAACCGGATGCAGGCTTGGAAGAGCCCGCAAGCTCCTTGGATTTGAGGATGCTGACCCAGATCAGGACGGCAAGGACGCAGATGACCAATGCAAGCAGGATGGTCACAAACAACAGCTTGGACGACGATCCTCCCCTTCTTGAGACTCTGTTGTCAGTAATGTCATCGTAGTTCCTTACTCTGCCCGTAGACGCACCTCTCGACAATGTTACAAGCTAATTATAATATAACGCCATGAGTTCTTCAACGAACAAAGGCAACATTTCAAATCTCCTTTTCACGCTTGCGTGTATAGCCTTGGCGGCTTTGGTAACAGTGCTTGCAAGGCTCATGGTGGGCGATGGACTCAGAACTGGGAGATACATGAATCCAAACGTAGCCACAAAGGTCGTGGGTGGCACGATATACGATGCCAACGGAAGGATCCTTGCAATGGACGTTCCAATATACAACGTCTACGCAAACCATAACTGCTCTGAGGTAGCCATCCAGATCCTGAGCCTGCACCTTGACATGACACCAGACGAAATCACATCCAAGCTCGCGGAATCCAAACCAAAAGACACAACGCAGGAGGAGGCCTCATCGACACAGGCCGATACCCTTGTGAAGTCCAATATAGATACCAGCTCAATTTCAGGTTTGCAAACAGCCATAAAAGAGCACGGACTTGAAGGGTTTGTCACTATAAGACGCGAATACACAAGGAGATATCCAGCTGCGTTCCACGGAGCACAGCTTCTACAGGGAATTGAAGATGAATACCACGACCAACTGTTTCCAATCCCTGAATTCGATGTATCCACGACATACGGAAACGACCTGCACCTGTCGCTGGATCTGGACGTCCAGTACCTTTTGGATATTGTCATACAGCAGGTATACGAACTGCAGAACCCAGCATACGTTGCTGCAGGGATAGTGGATGCACGCACAGCAAAGATGCTTGCATGCACGACATATCCGTTCTATGACCTGAACGATGGAAGCGATAGGAACGGCGATGCTTCATTTGTGGATTCCTTCTCCACGAACAATGCAATGTTTGAAAACATAAGTGTCGTTGACAGTGTGACAGACCATAGAACCGGAGAGAGATTGCAGGATGTGAGCATTGGTTCAAGGTTGAACGGAAACGCAGCCTTGGAGGGAATGATATCCAATGCCAACGGCTCAACGGCCATTGCAGCCCTGATACCGGAGGACGCCCCTCTTTTTGCCGTTTATATATGCCCAATGGAACCAAAGTACTACACAAACTCAACGGTGCTTGAAGATGCAGTTGCAGCCATAGAGGAAGGGCTGCAGTCCCAAGGAAGACTTGGAAACCAGTCGTTATAGCTGTATTTGAGAGAGGATCTTCTCCTGCTTCACAAGCATGGGTTCGCTTGCGTCGTTCGTTTCATGGTTCTCACCTGAGAGGTGAAGGACCCCATGGATGAGAAGACGTCTGAGCTCTTCCTGTACGGACACGCCAAATGTCTGTGCATTTCGAGCCATCACCTCTGGACAAATCAGGATATCGCCAAGAACCCTTTCCGAAGAATCACCGTTTATGAACGGTATGCCATCTGGATCTTCGTCCTCTGACGCAAAGCTAAGGATATCAGTACTGTCGTCTATGTTCCTGTACTCAAGGTTCATGTCATGCATGTGTCCCTCGTCTATGAACGAGACGGAGAACTCGACATCCTTTAGGTCTACAGCCTTGAGGACGGCATCGAGATAGGAAAGTACGAAATCCTCCGGAGCGATCTGCTCGTAGGAATCGCAGTCATAGCATACGTCAATAAGATTGCTCATCTAATGGCCTCCAAAAAAAACAATCCGAATCAATCCTCATCATCGTCAGGATACTCTATCCTTGAGTGGTACCTGGCAACCAATGTCTTGACGAACGAGTCGCCCAGCACCTTTATGTCATGCATGGTCAGGCCGCTGTCGTCAAGCTGTCCGCGCTCTATCTTGCCCATGAATATGGAATCTATGAGCTTTGCGAACTTTCCCGCATTTGGAGTCACCGTCCTACTTGCCGCTTCTATGCTGTCGGCAAGCATCACGATTCCACACTCAGGGAAGTCAGGGATATCGGCATTGTACGAATAGTCCGATGCCTTTACGGTCTCACCCTTTCCATCCTGCGATGCGGCCTGGGACTCGAGGGCTTCATGGTAGAAGTATTGGATCACATCGTTTCCATGATGGTCGCCGATTATCTTTATGACTTCAGGAGGAAGTCCGGCATCGCGTCCCTTGTCGGCCCCTACCTTCACATGGCTCTTTATGACAGCAACGGAAAGACTTGGGCTTATGTCGTCATGCTTGTTGACACCGCTTTGGTTCTCGACGAAGTACTCAGGATGCTCAACCTTTCCAATGTCATGGTAGAGCCCTCCAACTCTGGCAAGGAGCGCATTGGCTCCAATGGCACGTGCACCGGCCTCAGCCAAGTCTGCAACGGCGCGGCTATGGCTGTACGTTCCAGGAGCGGCCTGCGAGAGCCTTGTAAGAACCGGAGTATCCCTGTATGCAAGTTCGTAGAGCCTGAAAACGGTTGGAAGGTTGAACAGCTTCTCGACTATAGGCATCGTTACGGACAAAAGGACGTATGCGGCAGACACATTCAGAAGAACACCTAGAAGAATCAGGAATATATCCGTGAATACGGCGCCGTCTATTATGACGAAAAGTATGGTGACGGCCGAGCCGAACAGGCAGGAGAAGAACCATTGGTATACCATGTCGATTCTCTTGTTGAAGAAACGGACAAGGAGGACACCCACAGACCCGCACAGCACGCAGTAGAAGAACGTCATGACTGATGCGTTTGGAAGCGTGGATATCGTCATTGCAAGCATGAATACGGACACCACACCAAGCCTCTTGTATCCCGATGCCATGGTGATGAAGATTGGAAGGAAGAAGATTGGGAAGAACGATGAATTGAACTCGCTCCTAAGGTTAGAGGACCAAAGCACCAGAAAATACGTTGCAACCATGGAAAGTACATAGCTTACAGCCAGTATTATGTGGAACTGCACATAATGCAGATTCTTCCGTCCAAGAAACATGCCAAACACATAGACGCCAAATCCAAGCCCTATTGCATCAAGTACGAGGATTCCAAGGAATTCAAAGATTGGCATGTGCCCGCTTTGGGTGCTGAGCATCTCTATGAGCTTCATCTGATCCTGGGACACAACCCTGTTGGCCTCGATGAGGACATCGCCTTTGTCTATGGATATGACGACAGGTTGGACGCTTTGAGCTGCCGTCTGCCGCCTTTGAAGGGTCAGTTCCTCATCGTACAGGACGTTTGGCTCCACAACAGAGAACACAAGCTCTTCAAGAAGGAGAACCTGTCTTGAGGAAAGGTCTTGGGAAATCCCTGAAAGGCTGTCCGACACATAGGCGCTGATTGTATTCGAAGAAAGGAGGTCCGTGGATTCCAAATCAATGGTCCTCTCGGATACGGAGGCTCCACTTAGGTTGCTTACGGTTGCAGACCCATACCCCTGTCCAACAACAAGATCTATGTCAGATGTATTGAAATAACCTTTGGAACAAACAGCCTTGACGATGTCATATGCAATGGACAATAAGTACGGATCTCCATCATCCAAGAGCTTTTGGGCTATCGTTTCATCCGTTATCGAAGAAAGCGTCGCAAAGTCCCCCGCAAGGAAAGCCTTTCGTACCAAGTCCATTCTTCCAACGATCTCCATTGTCTTCGTAGGAGAATAGGAGAATACAGGAAACACGGCATCGCTTGCTGCAATGCGCTTCGTTTCTGTGGCATCGGAATCAATCAGGTCAACAGACCCCTTTGCGTACAATGTGGTCTCGGCAATCTCACCTACAGCGTAGTTGGAGTATACAGAGCGGTAGTGTACGTTCGAAGTCGTCCTTACAAGGGCTGGAAGGGCCAAAGAGAACAGCACCATTGCAATGTAGCATGCCATGATGATGACCCTTGAGCTGGACTCTCCATCCTTTCTATTTTTTTTCATAGGCGTCAATTATCCTTTGGACTATCCGCGATCTCACAGTATCCCTTGCATTGAACTCAAGGAACTCGATCCCTTCAACATCCCTCAGCAGCTCCCTTGCCTGAACAAGCCCGCTGGACGAGCTGTTGGGAAGGTCGATCTGCGTTACGTCTCCGGTTATTATAGCACATGAATTCTCTCCAATCCTAGTAAGGAACATCTTCATCTGCGAACGGGTCGTGTTCTGGGCTTCATCGAGGATTATGCAGGCATTGTGGATGCTGCGCCCTCTCATGTAGGCAAGTGGGGATATCTCTATTGAACCCGACTCTTCAAGCCTCCTCACCGTTGCAGGTGGGACGATTGCCTCCATGCTGTCGTAAAGCGGCTTGAGATAGGGATTCAGCTTTTGTGATAGATCCCCAGGGAGAAAACCAAGGTTCTCTCCGGCCTCGACTACAGGACGTGTGAGGATTATCTTCTGTTTGCGTCCGGAAAGAAGCTCTCCAAGGCAATAGGCAACCGCAAGGAAGGTCTTTCCAGTTCCAGCTGGGCCTATTGCAAAAGTTATCTGGCTTCTTTCCATTGCCCTTACGTACTGCTGCTGGTTCAGGCTTTTTGGATAGACGCTCTTGTTCAGTACATGTATGGCTGTGCGCTTCGCCCCCTGATCCCCTTCTTGGCCCTTGCCCTTCGCCTCGAATGAAAGGGAACTTTCCAAAGCCTTGAGTTCCATGAGGATCTCAGGCTCCGTTATGTCGTTCGTAATCCCTGCAAGGTTTGTAAGCCTTTGCATAAGACCTGAGAAGACAGATGCCTTGTACCTACACTCGTCCCCTTCAGCGATATGGCATTCAAGTCTATTTCCTCTAAGGAAAAGCTCGCACCCAACAAGCTTTTCGATATATGGGATGTTGCAGTCGTTAGGCCCGCATATGGTGCGCATTGCATTGGTGTCTTCAAACACAAAACCCGATATCATTATAGAATCAAACCTCCTTGCTGGTGTCAACGGTCTTTTCGACCCTAAGCTCAGGGATGGCGTTCCATTTCACATAGACCTTGTATACAGGCGACCATGCAAGCTTTCCATTTCTCTGAGCCTTCAGACTCCCCTCCACACTCATGCAGAGGTTCCAGTCCCTCATATAGTGTACCAGCTCGACATTGAAGGAACTCATGTTGAAACCGGTGGATTTCCTCCCATTCCCAAAGAAATCGAATGACCTTATCAAGTCCTCCAGCATGGAGTCGAAACTGAACGAGCCATCGACGATGTATCTGTAGAAGCTCCTGTTGGAACTCTTTACGGAGAACTTCAAGGAAAGGAACTCCGCAACTGCAAACTCCATTTTGAAATCGAACGATAGAGCCGTGGCGTAAGGGTTTGCAAAGCTGTATGTGAAATCTGCATTCAACGAAAGCTCAAGACCCACCCTATGCCTCCAGAAATACACAGGCTTGAGCTTGTTGTCAAGCTTCACCTTCAGGACGTCCCAATCCCACTCGTCGCCGTTTCCCTTGAACGAAATGGAGCACAAACCGCTGGAAGTGAAGTTCGAGAAGTCCATCGAACCTCTAAGTGCAAAGCTCAACGATGATGGCTTGAGATTCTCCTTGTAGCTCAGGCTCTCGCTAAGGGAAAGGCCCCCTCCAAAGAACTTCAACGAACCGTTCTGCGAGAACGAATACGCCGACATGAAATCAAAGCCATCGTATTTCTTGAAGTCATAAGCATTCTTCAATGAAAGGCTAATGAAGGTGTTCGAATATCCAAAGCCAAGGTTTCCAAGGCTTTTCTCAAAGCCGGCATCCGTCTCTTCGAACGACATGTCCACACTTGCAGTAAAACCGCTTTGGGAGAACGATACGGAGGGCTTCAACGTCTCCTTTACAGGCTTGAGGGTACTCTTGAGTCCAAGCGAAAAACTTCCCAAAACCTTCTTGAATTCTATGCTGTGCTCTGTGACATCACCCTTCTTCCACTCGCCCCAGCCTGACGCATCGTTTGTCAGAACTCCATCGACATCCTTTGAGTTCAACGAATATATCTTGTTGTTGAGCCTATATGTAAGACCCAGGGGTTGGGATTGGACCACAAGGTTGGAGACAAAGCTGAAGTCATGGACATTCTTGTATGAAAGGCTTTCATCGCTTTTCGTTGATACATCGCTTGTAAACGAATACTGAGGCTTAAGGGTCTCCTTAACCGCTATCCACGAGTCAGGACTGCTTCCATCTATGTAGACGGTACCATATGTCTTCGAATAAAGGCTCGAAGGAACCATCTCACCTGTATATTTGTTCCTAAAGGTCTGATTTAGGGTATAGCCAAACTTGAGGGTTCCGCTCGAAGAGTTCGAAGCGGAGCCGGAAACGGATGGAGGCTTGTAGAACGAAAGGTCCAAGGACTTGGAAGCATCGTCGTTCGAAGCCTCGATATCTTCATTGGTTGCAGCTTCGACATTCTCCTTTGTCGAAGCCTCGACATTCTCCTTGGTCGAAGCCTCGACATTCTCCTTGGTCGAAGCCTCCTCTACAAGGGAAGCCTTCTCTTCAGACAAGGCCCGAGCAAAGGAGTCGTCATAGGAGAATGAATTGGTCGCTGACGCCTTCCCTCCATTGAGGATCGTCCATGATGCATTCGACGAGAACGAAACGTCAGGCAGGGTTGCACTTTTGACCTTGGGGGTATACGAGTACTTTCCATCCACAGTGCTACGATCGAATTCATAGTCTATCTGCGCCTTGAGCGAGCTTAGTCTGAAAGATGCCTGACCAAGCTTTGTGCTGGCGCTGGCATCTACCGTCCAAGAGTACTCCTTTTGTGATGAATAGGTGCTTGGAAACTCCTGACTGGAACCAAAGACGGCATCAAGACCAAACTTGGTGTTCCTATTGAGAAAATCGCTTTTTGCAAGATAATCGCTGAAATAAGGAGCGCTTAGTGAAAGCGAAGCGTTCTTGTATTTCAGCTTCAAATTCAAATCAATATAATACCTAGTCTTGTTCACATAAGAGCTTTCATTTGCATTGTAGCCAATCGCACCAATCGACGATACAGTAAGCAATCCGTCCCAAAGGTTGTTGCTCGTATCGTAGCCGGCGACAAGACCAAGGTCCTCGTAGGCATCGGCGAAGAATGCGAAATAGCTCTTGGAACTACGAGCCCAGGACTCCAAGGCTCCGAGTTGTTCACCTGTTTCAAGACTGCGGTAGTACAGCCCATCCCTCACCTTCTCTGACGAATCGCCTGAATCCAAAAGGGAAAGAAGAGATGCAGACAGATCTGCATCATTGGAATCGTTCGAAGAGTTGGAACTGGACGAACTCGAAGAAGATGCTCCAATCTTTGGGTACACACCATACAACTCGGTGGTCGTATTGATGAACGCACCTTTGTCGCTTGAAAGCCCAATTGCAGGATTGAACGCCAAGGTCGTACCGGGATAGAAGAAAAAAGGGAAATACATGATTGGCACACGCCCGAGCTTTACAAGCGCGCCATCGACGAAGACATCGGATCCAGAGAACGAAACCTTCGAAGCCTCGATGCTCCAGTAAGGATCCTCCTGCGCCGTCGAAATCACACCATCGTTGAAAAAAGCGATGTTCTGTTCACCTGCATACGAAATCGTCTGACCTGAGGCATAAAGGCTCACATTGGTTCCCGCCGCATTCTTCCTCTCCGTGGAACTGATTCCATTGAACACGACAACATCCATGCTGTCCCAATCGAAATAGACCGATTTCCCTGCAAACTGCTTGGAGTCGTCATCGTCATCCTCAAGGACAACGTTTCCAGACGCCTCCACGGCTTTGAGTGCGACATCCACGACAACCTTGTCCGCAGTAAGGGTTTTCTTGGAACCGGAGGAATCGGAGAACGAAAGGCGTATGTTTCCACTCATTACAACGACATCGCCAAGTGTGAACATTGCATCCGCACTCTCTATTGTGATTGATGTCGTTGCCTTGGAGTCTTCGACGGCTTTGGAACCAGAACCAAGCGTCATTTCCGTTGGATCCAACATTTCCTCTTCGCTTATCCCAAAGTAGTCGAGAAGTCTCTTGAAAACGGCATCTTCGTCACCGGATGAGTCAAGGCCAAACGATGCAGCCATGGCCCTGAGTTCACCCGTACTGGCGCTGCTCAGGGAATCATAAAGCAAAGACCGTGCGAAAACGCATGGAAGAACCAAGAGAAGCAGTATGACTATGACGCAAAAGGCCTTTCTAAAAAGCATATTCAGTTCAGGTTCTGGCTAAGAACCTGATTCAGATAATATCCTGTATACGAACCTTTGCAAAGGGAAACATCTTCAGGTGTTCCCTGCGCCACGATATGACCGCCTCCATCCCCTCCTTCAGGGCCCAGGTCTATGACATGGTCAGCCAGCTTTATGACATCCAGGTTGTGTTCTATCATGACCACAGTGTTGCCGTTGTCCACCAGCCTGTTGACAACCTCCATGAGTTTCTTTATGTCAGCGAAATGAAGGCCTGTCGTGGGTTCGTCAAGGACGTAGAACGTCTTTCCAGTTCCAACCTTGCTGAGTTCAAGCGACAGCTTGACCCTCTGGGCCTCACCTCCGCTCAGAGTAAGTGCGCTCTGTCCAAGCTTTATGTAGCCAAGTCCAACGCTGTCCAAGGTTTGGAGCTTGCGTTTGATGGTCGGAACTGATTGAAAGAACTCCAAAGCCTCGCTTACGGTCATTTCCAGGACATCGTTTATGTTCTTTCCCTTGTAATGAACGGCCAAGGTCTCTTGATTGAAGCGTTTCCCATGGCAGACATCGCAGGTGACATAGACGTCAGGAAGGAAATTCATCTCTATCTTGAGCGTTCCGTCACCGTGGCAGTGTTCGCATCGTCCACCTGATACGTTGAACGAGAACCTTCCGCTCTTGTAGCCTCGAGCCTTGCTTTCAGGAAGCTCTGCAAATAGATCCCTTATTGCACCCCACACTTCGACATACGTTGCAGGGTTAGACCTTGGTGTCTTTCCAATTGGACTTTGGTCTATGTGTATGAGCTTGTCAATGTTTTCGACACCCTCTATCCTTCTGTATCCGTCGAACCTTTGGGGCTTCTTGTTGAAGATGTCCTTGAGGGCTGGAGTGAGTATCTGGTTGAGTATCGTACTCTTTCCGGAGCCGGAGACACCTGTTAGTATGATGAGCTCTCCAAGTGGAAAGTCCACATCAACGTCATGCACGTTGTTCTTGTTCGCCCCTATGAGCCTCAAGTGCTTTCCGTTGCCTGGCCTTCTCAGGAAAGGAACAGGAATCTGGATCTTTCCGCTAAGGAACTGACCTGTGATGCTGTTTGGATTCTTCTCTATCTCTTCCGGAGTTCCCTGAGCTATGACATGTCCACCGTTCTCGCCAGCCCCTGGGCCCATGTCCACAACGTAATCGGCATTTCTTATCGTGGCCTCATCGTGTTCCACGACAAGCACGGTATTGCCAAGGTCCCTCAGGTTCTTGAGCGTATCTATGAGTTTTTGGTTGTCCCTCTGGTGAAGTCCAATCGATGGCTCGTCAAGGACGTACAGCACGCCGCTCAGGGCGGACCCTATCTGAGTGGCAAGCCTTATCCTTTGGGCCTCACCTCCACTCAGGGTGCCTGCGCTGCGGCTCAACGTGAGGTATCCAAGACCTACGTTCTTGAGGAACTGCAGACGAGACCTTATCTCCTTGAGTATTTGGAATGATATCTGCTGTTGGGAAGGAGTCAGGCTTAGGGAAAGGAAGAAATCATAGCTGTCCTTTGCGCTCAAAGCCGTGACTTCGTTTATGTTCTTTCCTCCAACATAGACGCTCAATGCCTCAGGTCTGAGCCTTTCACCGTGGCAGACAGGACATTGGATCTCTGTCTGGAACGAACTTATCCATGTCTTTATAGCGGGACTCATCGTCTCGGCATAGCGTCGTTTGAGGTCGTTCACCACTCCATGCCATTTGCGGTTGAGCTGCATGGAACCTCTTTGGTTCTCGTATTTCATGTTGTACTGCTTGTTTGACCCATAGAGAACGGCGTTGAACTGCTCCTCCGTAAGCTTGTCGAATGGAGTGTCTAGCGTGAAGCCCATGGATTTCGCAAAGCCTTCGAACACAGCCTTTCCGTAGCTTTCACCGTTCCCCATACTGGCAATGGCTCCTTGGTTGAAGCTCTTGCTGCGGTCAGGGATTATCTTGTCAACGTCGTATATCGTCTTGAAACCAAGGCCATTGCACTCAGGACACGCCCCAAACGGATTGTTGAATGAAAAGAGCCTAGGCTGGATCTCCCCAACGGATATCCCGCAATGAGGGCAGCTGTTCTGCTCCGAATACATCTCCAAGGTCTCGTTTCCATCCCTGTCAACGGACATGACCTCTACAAGGCCGTTCGTCATCTCCGTGGATTTCTCAATGGAATCAGACAGCCTAAGACGGGCATCTGAGCTGAGTATGAGCCTGTCCACTACTATGCTTATGCTGTGCTTGACCTGCTTGTCCAGCTGGATGTTCTCCTCCAAAAGGCGCATTTGACCATCCACCCTAGCCCTAAGGAAACCGCTTTTCCTTGCATCGTCAAAAAGCTTCTTGTATTCACCCTTCCTTCCCATGGCGACGGGGGCAAGGACCACGAGTCTGGCACCCTCGCCCCATTTGTCGAAGATTGCACCTATTATCTGGTCCACGGACATACGGCTTATGACCCTTCCGCATTTTGGACAGTGCACCTCTCCAATCCTTGCCCATAGAAGTCTGTAGTAGTCGTATATCTCCGTAATTGTTCCAACCGTTGAACGTGGATTCCTTCCCGTCGTCTTCTGCTCTATGGCTATGGCAGGGCTAAGCCCCTCTATCATTTCGACTTCAGGCTTGTCCAAACGTCCAAGGAACTGCCTTGCATAGGAGCTAAGGGATTCTACATAGCGTCTCTGCCCCTCGGCGAATATGGTATCGAACGCCAATGAGCTTTTGCCGCTGCCGGACAGGCCGGACACGACTATGAGCTTGTTCTTTTCAAGCTCCAAGTCAACGTTCTTCAGATTATGCTCGCATGCACCCCTTATTATAAGCTTATCGTTCATCGTTCAAATTCCTCGACGGCTCTGAGAAGTTCGTCCTTTGCCTTTGAAGCCTCCACCTCTTTGCATATCTCGCCATTTCTGTAGAGGTAGACCTTGCTTCCAATGCCTGTTACGGCCAGATCAGCGCCCTTGGCCTCTCCAGGACCGTTTACCTGACAGCCCATTATTGCAACTGTAACATTCTTCCCCGTTGCAAGGAGACTGGCCTCAACATCCTTGAGAAAGCCTTGGCTGTCAAAGCTCTTTCGTCCACACATTGGGCAGGACACTATCCTCACGCCGCCATTTCTTAGTCCCAAAGTCCTAAGCAGTTCAACTCCAGCATAGACTTCGTTCTCTATGGAACCTGTTATCGAGTAGCGTATTGTGGAGCCTATGCCTTGGGACAGAAGCCGACCAAGCGTCCATGTCGTTCGAACGCAGGATGGAACTACGCCACCTGCCTCCGTCACGCCAAGGTGCAAAGGATAGTCGCTTTTTGAGGCGAAAAGCCTTGCCGCCTCGTAGCTTGTCTGAGAGTCGGAGGCTTTGAGTGAAACAACAGTGTTGTAGAATCCAAGCTCCTCGAACCATGAAATGTACTCCAAAGCAGTATCGACCATAAGCTCAGACATGGAGATGTTTCGTTCCGTCTTAGGAAGAGAACCGCTGTTAAGACCAATTCTTATTGCAATTCCCATATCCTTGGCCTTCTTTACTATCTCTTGCGTCTTCCATTTCGCACCAATGTTGCCGGGGTTTATCCTTATCTTTGCAACCTTGCAATCCATTGCATCCATGGCATTGCGCCAATCGAAGTGGATGTCAGCCACAACAGGCATTGGACAGAGATCCACGACCTTGCATAGAACATCATGTTCTGCTATATGCGGGTAAGAGAAACGGATTATATCGCATCCCATCCCCTTGAGGACATGCATTCGCGCCTCGAACCCCTCTTCAAGTTGAGACAAGGGAATATCATACATCGTCTGGACCGCAATTGGAGAATCTCCACCAATGGATATGCTGCCAATATCTACTTTTCTGCTCATGCTGTGAAGATAGCACTTATTGGAAAGAAAATAAAGGTTTTGTCACAATAAAACTTAAAAAATATTAAGCAATTATAAAATAAGGTTTCCAGCGTTCATTACACTTTTGAAGAAGAACGCAAGTTGTATTGCAACAGACAAAGCCTTACAATGGAAATCAGGTTTCAACCTGATAGAACCAAATGGAGGGAGATTCAGATGACACCACACATACAGGCCTCAAAAGGCCAGATCGCCAAAACGGTATTGCTTCCAGGAGATCCGCTAAGGGCCAAATACTGTGCAGAGAACTTCATGTCCCATGCACAGCTGGTAACCGATGCGAGAAACGTTCTTGGCTACACAGGAACATACAAAGGCGAACCCGTAACGGTACTTGCAAGCGGAATGGGAGCTGCCAGTGCAGGAATCTACTCATACGAGCTTTTCACTGAATACGATGTTGACAATATAATAAGGATAGGTACATCTGGTGGACTTCAGAAGGACATACCCGTTGGAGCACTGATATTCTCCATGTGCTGTTCCACGGACAGCAATTGGGCATCACAATACAGACTCAACGGAACTTTGGCACCATGTGCGGATTATCACCTACTTGAGGAAGGCGTGAAAATAGCCCGTGAAATGGGTCTTCCCCATCTCTGTGGAATGACATTCTCCTCAGATCAGTTCTCAACTTACAGTGCAGACCATGGGAAATACATTGAGTTTGCAAAGATGGGTGCGCTTGCCAACGACATGGAGACCATAGCCGTCTACTGCAATGCCATGTATACGCACAAGAAGGCCCTTGCTATCCTCACAATGACGGACAACTGCATCACAGGCGAAAGCCTCAAGGACGAAGAGCGCATGCCGTGCAATGCAAACATGATAAAGGTTGCCCTGGAGCTTTCCTACAGGTTGGCCCAAGAGAAAAGGATAGGCAGCAAAACAAAACTTCCAAAGGAGGAAATATAAATGCATAGTACATGCATAGAAATAATGCAGAACCGCTTTGCTTGCAAGAAATACAAGGAAACGAAGATTCCAAACGAAGTCCTTCGCACTATCCTTGAAGCAGGTAGACTCTCCCCCTCCTCCTTTGGTCTTGAAGCATGGCATTTCCATGTATGCAACAGCAAAGATATTCTGGATGTGTGCTTCAATCAGGAAAGCATGAAGACAGCACCCACCACGATAGTCGTCACCTGCCCCAAGGCCGATGCCTTTGAGCCCAACGGAGCCTTCTTCGCCCAACGTACATCTCGTTTTCCAGGAAGCCTTGAAGAAGCGATAGAGGATTTCAGAGGATACCACGACTATTTAAAGGAGAAAGGAGTCCTAGACCATTGGGCCATAGCGCAATGCTACATAGCAGTGGCGAACATGATGACCGCAGCCTGCGAGATGGGAGTTCAGAGCTGTGCAATAGAAGGATTCAACAACGATCTACTTCTAGAGCGTTTGGATTTGGACAAAACGAAGGAAAGCGTTGGACTTGTCTGTGCCTTTGGCTACCCAGACGAGCCACCACGCGATAAGATACGAATGGACTTTGACAGCCTTGTCACATTCCACTGATACGATTAGGAGTTTTGAAGATGGAAAGGATAATCATAGATTGCGACCCAGGTCATGACGATGCAGTGGCCCTTGCCATGGCAAGGGGCTTGTCGGACAAGATAAAAGTAGAGGCTATCATAGCCACCTACGGCAATCAAAGCATAGACAAGACGCTTACGAATACCTTGAACCTTGCACAGGCGTTGAAATACGATGCCCCAGTATACACGGGATCGCTTAGACCTTTGATCCGTGAGCGTGTAGCTGCAGGGTATATTCATGGTGAAAACGGTCTTGCAGGACCTGTATTCCCTCCTTGTACAAGATACTGCAACGGCAATGGGATAACCACTGCACTTGATTTGATCATCAACAACCCTGGTGAGATTACGTTCGTTTCCGTTGGTCCTTTCACTGACCTTGCCGTGTGCATAAAGGCCGATCCCCGCTTTGCGAAGAGCCTCAAGCGCATCGTAGTCATGGGTGGAGCCATCAATAGATCCGGCAACGTAACTCCAAGTGCCGAGTTCAATGTCTATGCGGACCCTGAGGCTGCTCAGATAGTATTCAACAGCGGTGTGGATGTCGTTATGTTTGGCTTGGATGTAACTCTTCAACTGACACTCTCTGATGAAATCATAGAGAACGTAAAGAAGATGCCTGCAACCTCTTATACTCCAATATTCCTTGCCGCAATGGAATGCTATGTTGCTGCATGCAAGAAGTATGTACACGACTATCCATCAATGCACGACCCATGCACCATTGCATACCTTGCAGATCCATCCATATTTGAATTCGAACGCCGCAGCGTTCAGGTCGATTGCAAGAGCGAACTCAACTACGGCCGCACCGTTGCTGCCTTCCCAAACGGAGAAGGCAACGTCCTAGTGGGAGTCAAAGCCAACAAGGAGAAGTTCTGGAGCCTCTTCTACGAAGCTCTCAGCCGCCTGCCATAATCAAAACCTTTTGACCATAAACGATTCAAAATGATATGGTCACAATCAAAATGTCCAATTTTCATAAAAACTTGAAGAATTGGACACTTTTCTGTCCAATTCTCACTAAAGAATCAAAAATTGGACAACGGCAGCGGCTGCAACCGCCTGAATACAATTCCAAGACAATTTGTCTCCGTTTTTTATTCTGTCTAAAAAACGGAACAAATTGTCAACTTGCGCCCTTCTCGTATGGGATTCCAGAGGCCTTTGGAGCATAGTCCCTGCCGGAGAAGATTATGAGGGCTATCAACGTCACAAGGTATGGAATGATGTTGAACACCTGGGAAGGAACGACTTTGAGAGCTGGAATCATGGAAGAGATCGTAGCCAAAGCAAGGGAGGCTCCAAAGAGCATTGAAGCACCAAACACTCCAAGAGGAGTCCAGCGACCGAACGCAACTGCGGCCAAGGCAATGAAGCCTCTACCATTGGTGAATGTATCGGTGTACTGAATCGTCTGCGTAAGGACCGCACATCCACCTGCAAGGCCACCAAGGAGACCAGAGGTAAGAACTCCAATGTAGCGGATCCTGCGCACATTTATACCAACGCTGTCAGCTGCCGCAGGATGTTCTCCACATGCCCTTAGGTGCATTCCAAACGGAGTCTTATACAGCACGAACCATGCAAGTACAATCACAGCCAAGGAAACGTAGAGGGTTGGATAGAACCCCAAGGCATCCTTTGTCATTCCAAGCATGAACTCCTTGGAACGGTCTGTACCATAGAACCTTTGGCAGACGAAAACCGTAAGGCCTCCAGCAAGAAGGTTTATACCAGTACCTGAAATGGTCTGATCAGCCTTCATGTCTATCGAGGCCACACCGTGGACAAGGGAAACAAGTCCTGAGACAACGGCACCTACCACGAGGGCGATTACAAGAGAGATCCTTCCACATCCTGCAAGCTCCAACTGCTGGTGAACTATTGCAGCGGTGCAAGCTCCTATGGACATAAGGCCGTCCAAACCAACGTTCACAACGCCTGATCTTTCACATATCATTCCGCCTGTTGCAGTTATAAGGATTGGAGCGACAAGCATCATTATCAAGGAGAGATATCCAATGATCATTTCGAAACCTCCTTTCTTGCCTTGACCTTTGCCCTATAGTCCTTGACTAGCGACAGACCGGAACGGAGGGCTATGAAAATGACGATGAGACCTTCTATTACGGTGACGACCTCCTTGGGAATTCCCATACCCTGCATGATGGAATACGCTTGTTTGAGGATTCCAAAGAGAAGTCCCGCAAGGAATATGCCCAAAGCCCTGCTGTTTCCAACAAGAGCGACAGCTATTCCCATGAAACCGTAGTTGTCCTGTGAAGTGAGGATCCTTGAGTATCTGATAAGTCCAAGTATCACGCAAGCTCCGGCAAGGCCGGCGAATGCCCCAGAGATTGCCATTGAAAGGGAAATTGCCCTGGTGTCGTTTATACCTGAGCAACGGGCTGCATCCTTGTTGAAACCAGTGGCCCTAAGGCTGAATCCCAGTCTGGTCTTCTCCATTATGAACCAGTACACGACAACCGCAATCACCATGAGGAAGAAACCTATGTTAAGGTTTGAACTCTTGATCAGGAAGTTGTCTAAGAGAGCTGTCGAAGCAAGGTCAGCAGTCCTTCCTGTCTTGTTGAAAGTTCCCTGTGGAAGCAGGTTGAGACAAACCAAAGGATAGAGATACAAGGCAATGTAGTTGAGCATGATGGTTGCAACGACCTCTGAAACCTTGTATTTTGCCTTGAGTATTCCAACGACGCCACCCCATATAGCACCCACAACCAAAGCCGCAAGGACACAGAGCAGCCATTGTCCAGGGAAAGCAGGTATGCAGACAGCTACTATGTGAGCTGCAAGCATGCCCATGGTGTACTGCCCCTCGGCTCCAATGTTGAATAGTCCTACACGGGCTGCAAAACCCATTGAAAGTCCACACAATATGTAGGGAATGGAGAATGCAAGGGTCTCCCCCACATTCCTGAAGTTCCATCCACCACCCTTTGCGGCCTTTCCAATCATGGACTGCTTTATGGCGGTGAAAAGACCAACAGGGTTCTTTCCAATGCAAAGCAAAAGGATGATTCCTGCAAGGAACCCCAATATGACGACCGCTACGGAAGTTGCACCGTTGCTGTCAAGGAACCAATCTATGAAAGGTTGCTTTTCCTTCTTTGTCATCACTTGCCCTCCTTTGACTTTACGCCGGCCATCATAAGACCAATCTCAGATGCGGTCTTCTCGCCTTCCTTGAATATTCCAACTATACTGCCCTTTGAAATAGCGGCGATGCGGTCGCAGAGGTTCATTATCTCATCAAGTTCAAAGCTAACAAGAAGGATAGCCCTTCCCTTGTCACGTTCTGCAACAAGCCTCTTTCTTATATACTCAATGGCTCCAACATCAAGGCCTCTTGTCGGCTGAGCTACAAGAAGCACATCAGGAGAAAGCGAAATCTCACGGGCGACGATGACCTTCTGCTGGTTCCCTCCTGACAATGCACCACATGGAGTTATCGAACCCTGCCCTGAACGGATATCGAACTGCTCAATGAGCATGTCGGAGTTCTTCGTTATGGCATCATAGTCCAGAACACCCATCCTACCTGTATACTTTGATGTATAGAAATCCTTGAGGACTGTGTTCTCTGCAACCGTGAAGCCTGCAATGAGACCATGCTTCTGCCTGTCCTCAGGGATGTGTCCAAGACCTTTTTCAACCCTCTCACGTATCGTGCACTTGGTTATATCCTCTCCATTGAGAAGGATCTGGCCCTTTTCAATGGGAGAAAGCCCTGAAAGGGCATAAAGCAGCTCTGTCTGGCCGTTTCCATCGACACCTGCGATTCCAACTATCTCTCCAGCATGGACATCAAGGCTCAGATCCTTGACCTTTTCAACCCCTATTGCGTCCTTGACCGTGATGTCCCTGATTTCAAGGACCTTCTTGCCAGGCTTGCACGGAGACCTCTCAATCTCGAACTTCACAGGCCTTCCAACCATGAGAGAGGCAAGCTCCTGCTCGCTGGTCTGAGGAGTTATATCTATGCAATCTATGTATTTGCCACGTCTAAGGACCGTACAGCGGTCTGCAACGGCCTTTATCTCCTTGAGCTTGTGGGTGATAAGAACAATGGTCTTCCCCTCTGACTTGAGCTTGAGGATTATCTCCATGAGCTCGTCTATCTCCTGCGGAGTCAGGACGGCGGTAGGCTCATCAAGGATGATTATGTCAGAGTCAGAATACAATGTCTTGAGAATCTCAACCCTCTGCTGCTGACCAACCGTTATGTCATCTATGATTGCCTTTGGATCCACATAAAGGCCATAGCGTTCGCTTAGGTCTTTTACCTTCTTCTCCGCTGCGCCCAACGAAAGGATTCCAAACCTGTTCCTTGGCTCGCGTCCAAGGACTATGTTCTCAGTCACAGTGTAGTTGTGGACCAACTTGAAGTGCTGGTGGACCATTCCAATGCCCAACGATGTAGCTACGTTTGGATCTGTGATCTTCACTTCCTTCCCATTGATGAGAATCTTTCCTGCATCCGCCGAGTAGGCACCAAAAAGAACGGACATGAGAGTGCTCTTGCCGGCTCCGTTCTCGCCTAGGATTGCATGGACTTCGTTCTTCTTCACAATGAGGTCAACGTTGTCGTTTGCAACGATGCCAGGAAACGTTTTGGTTATTCCAAGCATCTGGATTGCATATTCGCTCACCTTCGCCTCCTTTTGCTGTCTCCAACAATTACAAAGACACGCCTCACATCAGGAGGCGTGTCCGGTAATGGATGGAAAAGCCATCAGTCGTCGATTGCTCCAAGACCTGCAGGAGCAATGCCCTTTGCCTGGGCTGCTGCATATGTCTTGTCAACAACGATTGTGCCGGCAAGGATAGCCTCAGCCGCCTTGTCTGCAGCATCAAGTGCGGACTTTTTGAGCTCTGGGTTGGTCTTTGCATAGCCTACGCCGCCGTTTGCCATGTTCTGTGTAACGACTCCACCTTCCCACTTGTTGCCTGCAACCTTGTTGAGGGCATCGACGGTTGAATTCTCAACCATCTTGAGCATTGAAGTAAGGACTGCGGACTGACCATCTGTATAGACACCGTCTTCGTACTGGTCGGAGTCAACACCAATGGCCCAAACGTTCTTACCGGCAAGTCTCTCTTCCTTGGCCTGTGCAATTACACCAAGGCCGCTTCCACCGGCTGCTGCGAAGATGCAGTAGACACCCTGGTCATACATTGACTTTGCAGCTGTCTTTGCAAGAGCTGGGTTACCCCAATCGTTCACGTAGAAGTCAACGATCTCAGCCTCTGGATAGACAGACTTGACACCCTCGATGTATCCAATCTCGAACTTTGTGATTGTTGCACCTGAAACGCCGCCCACGAATCCAAACTTTGGATTTGCAATGCCATCGGCCTTGGCCTGCTCAGCAGCTGCGACACCAACGAGGTATGAGCCCTGCTCTTCCTCATAGATGTACTGGATGAGGTTGTCCCTCTGTGTGAGGTAGTCAACGTCTACGATGATGAACTTCTGGTCTGGATAGAGACCTGCGACCTGTTCAACGGCATCGGCCCATGTGAAACCTGTTGTGATGATGAGATCCCAGTCTGCCTCAGCTGCGTTCTTGAGGTTTGGAACGTAGTCGTCTGATGACTGAGCAGTGATGTTCTCATAGAGGACACCTCTTCCCGTGCCGTTGTCACCGTAGAAGTCAAGGATTCCACGCCATGCAGCGGCGTTGAACGACTTGTCGTCGATACCTGTTGCATCTGTAAGAAGAACAGCCTTGATCTGTTCCTGCTGTGCTTCCTGAGCGCCCTGTGCAAACACTGCGAAGGACATGCAAAGGACGAGAAGAGCCAATAAAGCTTTTTTCATGTAAAACCTCCAAATCTAAACCTGGCATACACCAAGCGAACAAATCAATTATAAAGGCGCTTGCAACAAAACGCAACGAAAATTATCTCTGTGATTTGTCGTATGGGATTCCCTCCGCCTTTGGAGCCCTTGAATGGCTTGATGTAAGGGCAAGTACAATCAGGGAAATGATATACGGCATCATGTTGTAGACAGTGCTTGGAAGTTTCATGTTCACGAGGAACTCAAAGACCGTGTATGTATTTCCAAGTGCACGGAAGAATCCAAACAGCAATGCCGACAACGCGATTCTATGAGGTTTCCACTGTCCAAAGATCATGACCGCCAATGCAAGGAATCCAAAACCTGCGACGCCGTACTCGAATTTCCATATGGATACACCTGCAAGGATGTAGCATATTCCACCAAGTCCACCGTATGCACCGGAGATGAGAACTCCAGCCCATCTCATCTTGTAAACGTTGATTCCAACGCTGTCTGCAGCCTGAGGATGCTCACCACATGCCATGAGCCTAAGGCCAAAACGGGTCTTGTAGAGCACAACGTATGCAACCACAAGGGCTATGATGGTTATGACCATGAACCAGTTGAACTCGAACTCACCCAGATAGGCTATGAACTTCTTCTTAGGTTCTATGTATGAAATCTCAGATGACACGTTGTTGACGTTCTCAGCTGTGTTGATGGCCTTGACAAGAACAGTTGCAGCAGCTGTTCCAAGCATGTTGAGAGCCGTTCCAACTATGGTCTGGTCAGCCTTGTAGTTGATACATGCAACCGCGAGCAAAGACGAATAAACGACACCAAAAAGTATAGCCGCAAGCAGCACCAACAGGACATAGAAGAATCCTGGAATGGCTATTGGCAGGTACTTCATTGCAAGGGCGCCACCCAAAGCACCCATGACCATTATGCCTTCAAGTCCAAGGTTTATGACCCCAGAGTGCTCTGAGAAACAACCGCCCAAAGCGACAAGGATGAGTACAGATGAGAATATGAGTGTATATTGAATAAGCAGAATCATTTGGCGCTACCCTCCTTGGAGACTTCGTTTTTCAAAGCCTTCTTCTCTTCAATCCTGTCGATGGCCTTGTTCATCATTATCTTGAGGAAAAGGACGAAACCGCACAGGTAGATGATGATGGCGGAAATCAAGTCCGATATCTGCGAGCAGTACATGGTCTTGTCTACGTATGCACCGCCAAGCGTTATATGCTGGATGAAATACGAAGCCAAGATCGTTCCAATTGGATTGAGACCTCCAAGGAACGTTGCAGCTATGCCGTTGAATCCCATTCCTGGAACGCTGGCCGTTGTACACTCCCACTGCTGGATGCCTGTCTGGTAGTACAAAGCGGCACCAAGGCCCGCAATGGCTCCAGATATGACAAGCGACAGGATTATGTTCCTGTTCTCCTTCATTCCGCAGTACTTTGCAGCGTTCTTGTTGTAGCCGGTAGCCTTTAGCTCATACCCGAACTTGGTTTTGTTCAGAACAACCATTATTACAATTGCAATCAGAATTGAGATAGGAACGGCCATCGTTACGTTTGCATTGTTGTTGAAAAGCTTGTCCAAACCCAAGGTTGGAAGAAGTGCGTTCTTTCCATACTGTGAAAGCTGGTACGTATACGGAGATGTAGGCTCCTTCACATTTGACAGAATTGTGTTCGTCAAATATAGGATTATCCAGTTGAGCATTATACCGGATATGACTTCATTGACGTTGCAGTACGATTTGAGGACTCCAACGATTGCACCGGCGACGGCTCCAGCCATAATTGCAAACAGAATGCATGGGAACCATCCCCAACCCCACTTGAGAGCAGCGTACAGGGCTGCACAGCAACCTGCAGTGTACTGACCGGAGCATCCAATGTTGAAAAGACCAACCTTATAACTGAAAAGTATGCTCAAAGCACAAAGCAGAAGAGGTACGGTCTTGACCAACGTGGTCCCAAAGTACTTGAGTCTAAGAGAGGCCTTGCCGTATATCATGAAGTTCTTCAAAAGCGTTCCAATGGCACCAAAGGCTCCCTTTGGGTTTATGAAAAGCAGAACCACAAGACCTATGAGAAGTCCCAGTATTATGCAGATCAACGATGCAATGAGGGACTGCATTCCATTCGTCTTCCAAATGTTCTTCTTCATGCCTTCACCTCCATTCTCTTTGCACCTGCCATGTAGAGACCAAGTTCCTCCTGAGTGGTCTTCTTTGGATCGAACTCTCCAACGATTTCACCCTCGTACATGACAAGAATGCGGTCTGAAACGTCCAGAACCTCATCAAGTTCAAGCGATACGAGAAGAACGGCCTTGCCGGCATCGCGCTGAGCGACAAGCTGCTTGTGGATATACTCTATTGCACCTACATCCAAACCTCTCGTAGGCTGGACAGCTATTAGTAGCTCAGGAGCCTTCTCTATCTCACGTCCTACGATTGCCTTCTGCTGGTTTCCGCCGCTCATGGAACGGGCTATTGTTATTGGACCCTGGCCGCTACGGACATCGTACTCTTCAATGATCTTCTCAGCATAGTTTCTTATCGCATCACGCTTCAGGAAGCCCAATTTATCCGTAAACTCATCCGTGAAATAGGTTTGGAGGACAAGGTTGTCCTCAAGTGTGTAGTCAAGGACAAGCCCATGCTTATGTCTGTCCTCAGGAATGTGGCTCATTCCAAGGATACTCTTCTGACGGATCGATGCCTTTGAGACATCCTTTCCCTCTAGGAATATCTTTCCAGATACGAGAGGATCAAGACCTGCAAGGCCATGGACGAACTCAGTCTGGCCATTGCCGTCTATGCCGGCTATGCACACGATCTCACCCTGCCTTACTTTAAGGGATACGTTCTTTACAGCGTTGTTCTTGTGAATCTTGGAAGCAACTGTCATGTTGTCTATCTCAAGGACGACATTCCCAGGTGTCATTGGTTTCTTCTCAACATGGAAGTTGACGTTGCGGCCGACCATCATTGCAGATAGCTCCTCTATGTTGGTCTTTGCAGTCTCCACCGTTCCAATGCACTTTCCTTTCCTAAGAACCGTGCAGCGGTCGGATACCGCCATGATCTCAGCAAGTTTGTGCGATATGAATAGTATTGACTTTCCCTCTGCTGCAAGGTTCTTCATGATTTGCATGAGTTCTGTGATTTCCTGGGGGGTCAGAACTGCAGTTGGCTCGTCGAAGATGAGGATTTCGTTGTCGCGGTACAACATCTTGAGGATTTCAGTCCTCTGCTGCATTCCAACGGTTATGTCCTCTATCTTTGCATCAGGCTCGACCTTGAGGCCATACTTCTCTGAAAGAGCAAGGACCTTCTTTCGTGCAATGTCCTTTTGAAGGAAACCGTGGTTCGTGGGTTCCACTCCAAGGATTATGTTGTCAAGAACGCTGAAGCATTCGACGAGTTTGAAGTGCTGGTGCACCATTCCAATACCAAGGGCGTTGGCATCGTTTGGATCCTTGATCTGGACTTCGACGCCATCCTTCTTGATAACCCCTTCCTCAGGCTGATAAAGACCGAACAGGACACTCATGAGTGTGGACTTACCTGCTCCGTTCTCGCCTAGGAGTGCATGAATCTCACCTTTTCTGAGCTGCAGGGTTATATTGTCGTTTGCGACTATACCCGGAAAGCGCTTGGTGATGTTCAGCATTTCAATTGCATACTGCTCTGCCAATGTATGCCTCCTTTTATTTAGTTCTTCATGACAAGTGGACATCCCACTCCCAAAGAAGAACTCAAGCCATTCCAGTCAATTCTAAAACACATCACCTTCAATCACAATAAGAAAACGAAAAAAAACGGACCGCCTTTCGACGGTCCGTGGAATGATTCCAAGCAGAATTACTTTATGTTGCCAAGATCCTTGACTGCAAGAGCACCTGCAAATGTGTCAACTGAAACGGTTGTATCGTTGGAGATGACGATCTTGCCTGTGTAGATGTCGTTCACGAGAGCCGTGTAGTCGGCCTTTGTGAAGGAGTCCGACCACTCCGTGCCTTCCATTGGGATGCCAACGAAGTTGGACTCGACGTCCGTACCGGAGACAAGGCCGAGGTTTCCAATCTTTCCAGCGACGGTATCCCATGCGTTGTCCTCGACGATGAGCTTGAGCGTCGCCTGTGTCGAAGCATAGAGGCCCTTCATTGCAGATGTGACCGTGAGGTCTGCACCATAGAGGCCATCGATGATAGGCTTCTGGTCTACGTCAACACCAACGACCTTTCCGTTGACCTTGACTGCTGCCTCTGAGACGGATGTGAAGACGCCGCCGCCACATGCGAACACGACCTGAGCACCGTTCTTGTACATGGCATCCATTGCTGCAGTGATGTCAGCATCGCCGAAGAACTGGTTTGCATACGCATACTGGATTGTTCCAGTCTTGCCAAGCTTTGCAGCTGCAGCTTCAGCACCCTGTACGAAGCCATAGCCGTAGCGGACGACAGCAGGAACTGCCATACCGCCGCAGAAACCAAGCTCTGTGTAGCCAAGGGAGACCGTTGCATAGCCTGCGAGGTAGCCGGCGATCTCTTCCTGGTATACGATGCAGTATGCGTTGCTGAGGTCAACATAGTCGGCGAGGTTCCAGTTCGCTGGATTGTAGTCGTATGCAGCACCGACTGCAGCGCCAAGGAGATCGCCAAGAGCAACGTCCAGAGCGACGAACTTTACGTCCTTGTTCTGAGGAGCAGCCTGTACGACGGTCTCCGCGAATGCGTAGCCTGGCATAACGATGATGTTGTAGCCTTCGCCAACAGCCTGGTCAACCATTGCGACACGGTCTGCTGTGTTGTCACCAGCTGGCTTGTAGTACTTGAACTGAAGACCATGGGCCTCAGCATAAGCCTTACATGCTTCGTATGTAGTCTGGTTGAAAGACTGGTCTGTGATATCACCGTAGTCAGTGATCATAGCGATTGCGTAGGTTTCCTGAGCCTGTGCTTCCTGAGCGCCCTGTGCAAAGACAGAGAAGGAAAGGCAGAGAACCATAAGAACGAACAATGCTTTCTTCATTTTCTATCCTCCAAGATTATTCCCCCAAAACAGGAGTAAAATACAAGACAAAGTATAACAGAAAAATCCCGGTTTGCAACAGCAAAACCGGGATTCAAATACAACTAAATCAGAATGCAGCCACGGAGTTCAGCAGCAGGAGGTTGAACACGAGCGTGAACAGAGCGACCGTCTCTATGATACCAATGACGATGAGGTAGTTGGCAGTACCCTTTCCAGTCTCTGCAAGAGCATCACAAGCGGATGCCGAACATCTTCCCTGAAGGTATGCGGAAAGTCCAATTACAAGACCACCAAAGATACCAACGCACAGTGCGAAGACATCTGGGATTCCAGCCTTCATGGCGTTCGTGATGAAGTTCATGAGAAGGAAGCCATAGATCGTCTGCGTAAGAGGAGCGCCTGCAAAACCAACCATCATGAATGCAGCAGGCTTGCCGTTTGCATAGCACTTCTTCCATCCACCAACTGCAGCAAGGGCTGCACAGCCTACGCCAAATGCCGATCCAAGTGCGGAAAGCGCAAAAGCCAAAACCAAACCAATTGATCCAATACCCATTTCAATAATCTCCTATTATTGCAATTTGAAATTCAAACGTTCTTCTTGAACGGTTCGTATGGAACGCCGGCCCATTCCATTCCAAGCTGGCCCGAGAATTCCAGAAGATTCAGACGCATGCCGTGGACGACCACACTAAGCATACCCATGACCAAATTGAGACCATGTCCAATCACGAGAATGAGTATTCCCGCTGGCAAGGCCCATCCCTGAAGCATAGAAGAAGCCATTCCGTTGAAGCTCTGGGCTATCGCAAGGCTGGCCATTCCAACTGCAAACAGACGAATATAGCTCATGACGTTTCCAAAAGCACTTATAGTGTTGAGGAACGTCGTGAAAGCACCACCAAGACCAGCCTTTATACCGGCTCCAAAACTCTGTCCCGGCTCCTGTGAGCCAAAAAGGACTACAAGAACCAGACCACCAAGGATGATTGCGAATACCGTGGACACATTGACGTTTGCACCTACAACCAGCATGAGAATGAGATAGTAGATGCTGTTTATCATTGCAAGCCATGCAAAGTCCGCAACCAAAGCAAGGTTCTTCTCCTGCCATTTCCTTACTGCGTTCATAAGGCATGCAAGTGAGAGCTGAATGGTCCCAACCATGAAGCAGAACTTCATGACGGTGTTCTGTGCGGCTGTGGCATCGACCCCAAAGTACTCGGGGTAGTTGGCAATCTGAGGGATGACAAGCATTCTCAGGAAAGGAATCTCCATTGCCTTCTCGCTGCCAAGCCAGGTTCCAGTCAAGGCACCCCATATCACGGTGGCTATGCTCATGACATATATGAGCATGTTCATGTTTGTAAGCTTCTTGGTCTTCACGTTGAGACCAATCGCAATGCCAAGGAACACAAGACCGTATGCAGCATCCCCTATTATCATTGCAAAGAACAACGAAAGGAACAGCAGGAACCACATGCTTATGTCGTACTCCTTATAGCCTGGAGTCGTTCCAAGCATCGTGAATACAGGCTCCATCATCGCCGTGACCTTGTTGTACCTTATCTTTGTGGGTACTGGGTCGTCGTCGCTTGGATCGTCGAATGCATACGCCCAAGTATTCTCCTTTGCAATTTCACGAAAACCCTTCGTATCGACCTCAGGAATGAAACCGCAAAGACAGCAAAGACCTTCCTGCTCACCAACGGCACCACTTACGGAAGAGTAGATGACATCATCAGTCGCCTTCTTTATGAAGTGGTCGTAGCTTGTGATGAACGCCGCTGAAGAGGATATGAGGACGTTGCTCTCATGAAGAGCAAGGTTCAGTCTGGAAATCTCTGCATCAAGTTCATCCATGCCGCGCAAAGGCAGCTCGAACGGCGTTGCAGAGAAATCCTGAGCCAAAGGCTGTCCAATGACGGCAACGGTCTTCATCTTATCGACATCGGCAAGGCCTATGTACCTTACATCTTCAGGTATGAGGGAAAGCTCACGTTTCCCCATTTGGTAGAAATGGAGGGGAACTCCAAGAGAGGCCAATTCCTTGACATCGCTAGGATTGAACCTACCCCACTTCTCGATCTTTGACCTTTCGTTCGACAGCTCGAAGAGTTCGCCCTCAATGCTCTTGGAATCGACGACGGCTTTGCACAACCTCTCGTGAAGGTCATCGAACTCACGCTTCCCAAGGACGGGCTTCTGCTCAACCTTTGGCTGTTCGACAAGGACGGAACGCATCTTGTCCAATGAAGAGAGCCTTTCCGAATACTTTGATTCGGGGGCGGCGGTCTCCGATATATGGACGACTCCAAAGTCCCTTATGGCGTTGAGCATCTCGCGCTTGCGGTCCAAAGGAGCCACGACTATGACTTTCTTCATTTTCTCTATCATGCGGTCTCCTCCTTGTCAGCAAGCTTCTTCTTCGCTATCTTGCCGCGCACGACAGCCGCGGTCTGCTGGTCTCCAATATAGATTCCAATCCTGCGGATGTTCTCCTTGGTCTCTGGAATCTTGACTTTCTCAAAAAGGTTCACTCTTTGGCTGGTGGTTCTAAGCTCCTTCTCTAGAAGGGTCACCTGAACCTTGAGCGTGGCCATAAGCGCATCTATCCTTGCGCTGTCGCGCAGAAGGAGGACGGCTCTGTCCACCCAAAGCGGATACTGCTCCACATCGTAGTCTATATCCTGAAACGTCAGGTCCTGGAACACGGGGATCACTACACCTGCAATGTTCCCCTCTCCTCTTACGACCTTGTCCGGCCGCACAAGGCTGTCCAACTGTCTTGATGCATCGAACGTACTGTTCTCACCAAACACACCAATCCAGTCCTGGGCGCTTCTTATGAGCTCGTTCTGTTTCTCCCTGTATTGGGAGAGGTCCGACTCGATCTGACGTATGACCATTTGGAGCTGCTGCTTTTTGAGCTGAAGAGTCGGAAGGTAGCGCTCATACTGCTTGAGCTGGTCCTTCTGTTTCTTCTGTTCGTTCTTAGTCAGCTTAACCGCCACTTCAAGCCTCCGTCTTCTTTGGCCATCTCTGGGCTATGAGTTCGCTTCTCAGTCCTGTCTCGTTTGGCTCGAAGCATTCTGCAAGTATCTCCCAACCAAGGTCGAGGGCTTCTTCAAGAGGGATGTTCACGGAAAGGTCCATGAGTCTTGTCTCGAAGAGATGGCCGTACTTTAGAAGCTTCTCGTCCCACTCGCTCATCATGAAGCCCATGGATTTCTTCTCAAGGGACTCCTTGTATGCACTGTACAGCTTGATGAGACCATCCATGAGAGCTCTATGGTCGTTTCTCGTTTCGCTGTTGACGTTCTGCTTGAGACGACTGAGACTTCCGAACGGTTCGATATGCCCATTCTTGAGATAGTACTGCCCCTCTGTGATGTAGCCGGTGTTGTCCGGAACCGGATGGGTTACGTCGTCGCCAGGCATCGTCGTCACGGCAAGTATTGTCAAAGAACCTGCACCCTCAAAGTCAACCGCTTTCTCGTAGCGGCTTGCAAGCGAGCTGTAGAGGTCACCAGGGTAGCCTCTGTTGGAAGGGACCTGATCCATTGTTATGGCCATTTCCTTGAGGGAGTCGGCAAAGTTCGTCATGTCCGTAAGAAGGACAAGAACCTTTTTGCCTTCGATTGCAAAGCGCTCAGCAACTGCAAGCGCCATGTCAGGAATCATCATGCATTCGACCGTTGGATCGCTTGCTGTGTGGATGAACATTATCGTTCTGCTCATTGCACCGCTCTTCTCAAGGGTATCCTTGAAGAAAAGGTAGTCGTCGTACTTGAGGCCCATACCGCCAAGGATGATGAGGTCAACCTCAGCCTGCATGGCTATACGTGCAAGAAGCTCGTTGTACGGCTCTCCGCTTACGGAGAATATGGGAAGCTTCTGGGATTCCACCAACGTGTTGAACACATCGATCATTGGAATACCGGTTCTTATCATGTTCTTTGGAACGATTCTCTTTGCAGGGTTGACTGAAGGACCGCCAATCTCGATCATGTTGTCCTCAAGGGCGGGACCGTTGTCACGTGGACGACCGGAACCATCGAACACCCTGCCAAGGAGATCATCTGAGAAGCTGACCTTCATTGGGACACCAAGGAACCTGACCTCATCGTTTGTGGAAATTCCCTTTGCACCCGCGAACACCTGAAGGCTCACAAGGTCGCCGTCAAGCTTGATTACGTTTGCAAAGCTTTTTCCAACAACTGCAAGATCGTTGTATCTTACACCCTGAGCCCTAACGGTGATGACGTCACCAACGATGGACTCTATCTTCGTATAGACCTTGTTCATACTCACATCTCCTCACAGCAGTTGGACTTGGAAGCATACAAATCCCTTATTTCATTCTCATACTGGCTGTAGCGTGGATCAGTTGTGGCAACGCTGTTCCAGTCCAGGAACTTCTGGCGCATCTGGTTGAAGAACGCTCTTACATCCTTCTTGCTGTCAAGCGCAAAGTCCGCCGTAAGCACTTCGTACAGGAGGTTGAACTCCTCGCGCTGTCTGTCAGGAAGAACTGCACTGTCAACGGGATCGAAGGAGTTCTGCTGTAGATACACGCTGTCAAGAAGCTCGCCCTTCTGGTAGACGATGTAGTCCGCAACTGATGTACCCTCTTCGCCAACGACCTTCATCATCTGGTTTATCTCATTGCTCCTGAAAAGGATGTCCCTGGCCTGCTCGACACGGGCCTTGTCTATGATGCCGTTGTATTTCGACCATGAATCAAGAGGATGGATTGCAGGGTACTTTCTTGCATCAGACCTTTCACGGCTAAGACCATGGAATGCACCAACGACCTTGAGAGTAGCCTGGGTCACAGGTTCCTCGAAGTTTCCACCGGCAGGGCTTACCGTACCGCCAATCGTAACGGAGCCAGTGGACCCGTCATGAAGCCTCACCTTCCCAGCCCTTTCATAGAAGGCGGCGATAACGCTTTCAAGGTATGCAGGGAAGGCCTCTTCACCTGGAATCTCCTCAAGCCTACCGCTCATCTCTCTCATGGCCTGAGCCCAACGGCTCGTGGAATCTGCAAGAAGGAGCACGTTGAGGCCCATTTGCCTGTAGTACTCGGCCATCGTGATGGCCGTATAGACCGATGCTTCTCTGGCTGCGACCGGCATGGAGGACGTATTGCATATTATGATGGTTCTCTCCATAAGAGAGCGACCCGTCTTTGGGTCAACCAGTTCAGGGAATTCCTTGAGGACTTCGACGACTTCACCGGCACGCTCTCCACATGCAGCTATGATTACGATATCCACCTCTGCATTGCGGCTTGTAAGATGCTGAAGGACGGTCTTCCCTGCACCAAAAGGTCCTGGCACGCAGTACGTACCACCCTTTGCTATTGGCAGGAACGTATCAATTATCCTAATCTTCGTGACAAGGGTCTCATCTGGTCTAAGGCGCTCTTCATAGCATCCAACAGCCTTCTTCACAGGCCAGCTGAACACCATTGTGAGATCCTTCTCTTCGCCCTTTGGACTCTGGAGCCTTGCAACGGTGGACCTTACATTGTAGACACCCTTTGAGACTATGGAAACGACCTTCCAGTCAACATCGTCGAAACCGAACGGAACCATTATCTTGTGCGTGAAGATACCTTCAGGAACGGTTCCAATCGTATCGCCAGGTCTAACGACGTCTCCAACAGCCACGACAGGGGTGAACTCCCAGTCCTTGTTTGGGATTGGATCCATGTAGACCCCTCTCTGAAGGAAGAATCCGCACTTCTCAGCAAGCGCTGGAAGTGGATTCTGAAGACCATCGTAGATTTGGGTGAGAAGACCAGGCCCAAGCTCAACGCTCATCATTTCGCCTGTGAACTCGACCTTGTCACCTACCTGTATGCCATTGGTCATCTCATAGACCTGCATGCTGGCCTTGCTTCCGTTTATCCTTATGACCTCTCCCTTGAGTCTGGTGTCGCCTACATGGACGTATGCGACCTCATTCTTGGAAATGGCCCCTTCGAACGCTACGGTAACGAGGTTTCCGTTCACGCCGGCCACATATCCTGTACTTTTTGTCATAATATCTATATCTCCAATATATCCACTTCTTTATTTTTCAACGTTGATCTCTTCACGAACCTTGTCGAAGAGCTTCTGATACTGGGCGTTGCCCAAGTCCACATCGAACAGATCCTTCCTTATGAGGATCCTGAGCTGCAGTGCGTAGCCAAGGACCACATCCTGATTGAAGGCCTTGAACGCTGTGGCCTTCTCAAGATAGTCGAACCTGAACTTCATTATGAGAAGCTCTGCATCCAAAGGATTCTTGGCGGACATGACTGCATTTCCAAATTTGGAGATCTCATAGTCCTCCTCGTTTGAGAACACATCGTCCTTTCCAAGAGCCACCCTACGTCTGGCATTCACAGCGGAGGTGGTCTTGTCGCAGAACCGTTTCCACTCCTTGAGGAAATGGCACCCGCTGTAGTCCCCCTGCTCTATGCGGGAAAGGAGTTTCATGTCGGATGCGACAACACAGCTCTGTGCGGTCTGCATGAACTCTTCCCATGACAGAGGGGCCTTGTCGCCAAAGCGCAGCATTGGAAGGCTTGAAAGAAAATAATACCTAGAATCGACAGGCATCTGCGTTTCCTCAGAACTTAAGTCCACCAAGGAATGGCTTGAGAAGGTTTGCAATCTCTTCATCCGAGAAATCATAGAATCCGGATCCATCCTTGAGGCTGAGCTTGACCGATGCGTTCTTGACAGGCTTTATCTCAAGACCCTTCTCCAACTCCTTTGCAAGACCGCTCTTGAGTGAATCGTTCACATCCTTGACTTCAAGGACGTACTTGGAAGGGTCCTCTCCATTGATGGCGGCAACAATCACCTTTGAAAGCTGTTCGCCTGTCATTGCCTTGGAGACTTCAGAGGAAAGGATTCCGTCAAGCTGAGCCTCAAGCTCCTTCTTCACGGAAAGCACAGCATCCCTCTGGGCCTGCTTGACCAAAGCCTTGGCGCTTTCGATCTCGCGGTTCGCGTCGTCGATCATCCTAGAAGCTTCCTTCCTTGCATCTTCGATGATCTCCTGAGCCTGGACCTTTGCAGCGTCTACGACGGCGGCGGCTTCCTTCTTGGCTTCCTCTATTCCATCATGCTTGATGGACTGGACCAAATCTTGAATCTGTATCTCCATTCTGTTCCATCCTTGAACTTGGTTTTATGTACCTTTCGCTTGGAGCTTTCCTGGAATTTCATCCAATTGCTCCGATTGTGGATTATATAATAGAAATTTAAGTGTGTGCACTCCAAAAAATCCACTTCTTAACCAATTTTAAACTTTGAAATTGAGGATAAAGGCAGAAATGACCAAATAATCTGCCATTTTCGAAGATTCAGGTGCTATGCAACCGAAGTAAACGCCAGTTGCAGGAGCCTGATTGGATGAATTTCATAGCATTCGATTGCAATGTTTAGTGTATCGCACCTTGGAATGCTCGTAGGACAGCATCCACGTTCAAGGGAGGCAACATCCCCTCTTTCCATTCCAAGACGAAACGCCATCTCTCCAAGCGACAATCCAAGGCGTCTCCTCTGGCTTTTCAGAGCGGTTCTGAGATTTGGTACCATGCCTTTCCTTGCAAGAAGGGATGCGACATTCTCCATAGCCGGGAAGTCGGTTCCAGAGAGTTTTCCCTCCACATATGACACGGTGACGGCTTTCCAACTGTATGCATCCAGGTCCTGGAATGGAAAATCAGTGCACATCCATGCCCATACGAACGGAATTTGAATCCCACATCTGTAGCACACGAAGTTAATTATGTCCCTTATGCGGGGACAATCCTCCTTCGCCGTCCTTTTGTCAAAGAACGCATGGATTCCATTCGCATAGGGATGGGAAATGGCATCAGCCGCAACTATGATTCCGTTTGGGTCAAGACCCACGGATCTTCTCTCTGTTTCCACGAGCAATCTCCAGAACCTCCGAATCAGACATTCCCATGTACAAGTAGATGTCAACGATGAAATCCAGCGGATGGTATTCGCCGCAGCACTTGAGGTACAGGTTGACTGAATCTATTCTGGGATAGGAATACCTATTGACCCTCCAGTTCTCGAACCTAAGGTACGCCTCCCTGCTGCGTCCAGCCCTCTTGGCTACGGTTCCATAGCCTGCAGGCATGTTGTCCCGCCCTTGGACCATTGATCTGTGGATGTAGAAGCACTTTCGTATATCGGCTGCCTTTGGAACCGTAGAGTTGTCAGAAAGCGCCTTCTCTATGCACCTCCTGCGCTTTTCGTCCGCCGCGCATCTTTCAAGAAGAGGCTTGGCGATCAAATCCTTCCAATCGCCATGGCTGGCCAACGCTATGGAATAGTACTTCCTTTGCTTCCCGTTGCGTTCAATGGTATCCACACTTACCTTGGCATCGTTTGGGAGCCCACTGTACATGGAGCAAAGCACAAGCGCAGGTGATATGGAGGCATCCTCCACTGCGAACTTCATTATGTCCTCAAGACTTGGATTCCAGCCTTCTGGCTCCTTCCCCAACCTGCCGTTCCTGAAAGTCTTGAGATCTGGACTGTCGATGAGACCCAACCAACCGGCCAAATTCGCGAACTGCCTTGCGTCAAAGTACTCCATCTCAACTACATCCATGCTCCATTTTTTTCGAATGCATCATAGAGCATTGGACTGTGCCAAAGGAGTTATAGCGTGGCACTTTAACATTATCAAACACTAAGCCTATAAAGGCCAGCATCTTGCGTCAAATGGAATTACCACAGAACCCACAGAACGATCCATATGAAACTTTACTGTTTCAAGTACACGGTTTTAATGATATAATGTGTTCCTCAAAATGAAGAAATGAGACAACAAGAGGTTTTTGGAAAAACCAACAAGGAGAAAAAGCATGTCTGACTACATGAACGGAACAGGAATACAGTACCACCTCAGGACGAAGAAAGGGGATGTTGGAAAATACGTGATTCTACCGGGGGATCCAAAGCGCGTACCACTCATAGCGCAGTTTCTGGACGACGCACACGAAGTTGCGGACAGCCGTGAATTCCTCACCTATACAGGAAGCCTAAACGGAGTGCCTGTAAGCGTGACATCCACAGGAATTGGAGGACCATCCGCCTCTATAGCAATGGAAGAGCTCGTCAAATGCGGTGCCGACACATTCCTAAGGATGGGAACATGCGGAGGCATAGCGCTTCCCGTCATGGGAGGGGATGCCGTGATTGCAACAGGTGCCATAAGGATGGAAGGCACCAGTCGAGAATACGCACCAATAGAATTCCCTGCTGTTGCAGACTACGAAGTGGTCACAGCGCTGAAGAAGACAGCAGAAAGCATGGGAATAAAGCACCACCTTGGAATCGTCCAGTGCAAGGACTCGTTCTATGGACAGCACGACCCATCCATAATGCCTGTAAGCTACGAACTTGAAAACAAATGGGAAGCATGGAAACGCCTTGGCGTGTTGGCATCCGAGATGGAGAGCGCAGCCCTATTCACGGTGGCCAGCTTCCTGCACGTAAGATGCGGCTCCGTGTTCTTCGTAGTTGGCAACCAGGAGCGGGAAGCCCTTGGCATGGACAACCCAAAGCTCCACGACACCACACAGGTATGCCACGTTGCAGTCAACGCAATCAAAACCCTCATTGAAATGGACAAGGCATCAGGCCGGCTCTGATTCCAAGACCGATTTCCCTGAGCATTCCACTGAACGCTCCAATCACTCGTATTGGTTGGAGACCGTTTTCTTTATAGCGGACAACCTTTCAGGGTTGTCCGTCTCTTCCATTACATCGAACCTGAACACCTCAAGGCCTGTATTGGTATAGTCCTCCTGCAGAGACCTGCAGCTGTGCATACCCAAATCAAGTTGGAAGCGGCTTTTCACGCAGTCTCCCTTTATGTCGTTTGAATAGAAAAGATAGACCCTGTCTGTCTTGAGGTTCCTGATTGCAACCACCCCGCAGTTTTCATTCATAAAAGTCTCCTTACCCCCTACTTCAATGTGACGTAAGTCTTGCCATGCCCTCCGTCATCCGGATGGGCGAATTTGAACGATTCCACAAGAGGGCTTGCATTCAAGTGCCTGTGTATTCCAGCAGACAGTATGCCGTCCCCATAGCCGTGTATGATGGAAAAGCTCTTTATGCCATGGATGCAGCAGGCTTCAAGCTGGCTGTCTATGGCATCAAGCGCCGCCTCAAGTCTGTAGCCCCTGAGATCCAACGACATCTTTGGAGCCAGTGCCTTCGAACCGGAATCGAAGGAGTATGCCTTGACCGTTGGGGCTCTGCGAGGAACGGTGAGTTCGCTTTCCTTGAATGTGAACTTCATAGGACCAATTGCAACCACCCATTTGCCATCACCGGCCTTTCGAATCACGGAACCCTCCCTCTTGTTTGGACCGCAAAGTACGTCCATGCCAGGTTCAAGATCTACATGAAGCTCACTTGAGATGTCCTCTTTTGCATCGTACTCATCTATTTCGCCGTCGATCTTGGCAATCTGGGCTTCCATCTCGTTCTTTTTGCTTTCCATATCAGAAATGAAGGACTTGACCTTCTGGGTCTTCTCCTTGTTCATCTCACCAACTCTGATCTCAGCTACAAGGTTCTCAAGTCGTTTTCTAGAATCCTTCAAAGCCTTGTCGTATTCGCTAAGGGAGCCTTTTCTAAGACGGTTCTCCATGGCCTTGAGACGGCGGTTCTCGTTCGCGATGTGACGCTCTTCGTTCTCCACCGCACGAAGCCTTCTTGAAAGCTCCGCAGCCTTTGAGTCCGCCTCCCTGCGTTTCTGTTCAAGGCCCCTTATGATGGAGGAAATCTTTACAGCCTCCTCGCCAAGGTACTTCTGGGCTGACGCCACAACGCTCTTTGGAAGATGCATCCTCTTTGCCGTGTCTATGGCATGGCTCTCACCTGGAAGGCCTGCGATGACTTTGAAGGTAGGCTCCAGGGTCTGTTCGTTGAACTCCATGGAGGCGTTGAGAACGTTCTTCGAGGAATAAGCATACTGCTTGAGAACTCCGTGGTGGGATGTCGTAAGCGTAAGCGCAGCCCTGCCTGTACAGTATTCCAATATGGAACGGGCAAGGGCCGCACCTTCCTGAGGGTCAGTTCCGCTTCCAAGCTCATCCAAGATGACAAGCGAATCAGGTGTCATTGAGCGCAGTATGAAACCAATGCCCTTCATGTGGCCGCTGAACGTGGACAGGTTGTTCTCTATGCTCTGATCGTCTCCAATGTCAGTGAAGACATTGTCGAACAATGCAAGGGAGCTTCCATCCTGGGCCGGTATGAAGCCGCATATCTGGTTGAGTATGGAGAAAAGCCCAACCGTCTTCATTGTGACGGTCTTTCCACCGGCGTTTGGACCAGTAAGGACGACCGCCTTGTATCCGGCTGGAACCCTAAGGTCTATTGGAACGCACTTTGAACCCAAAAGAGGGTGTCGTGCATGTATAAGATTGCAAAGCCCGTTCTCTTCACCTTCCCCTCCGGCAGCCGATGCATGGCCTCCTTCTACAAGCATGGTCCTGCAGCACCCGTTCAGACGAGCCCATGACGCAAAGGCATAGAGAAAGTCCGCCTGCATGATTTGGGACGCCAACGTCCTCAACTGAATTTCAACGGCCTTGACCATGTCCGAAAGACTGCCTATAAGCCTTGCAATCTCTATGTCTATGGCCTGTTGGGACATCACTACGGCATTGTTCATATCAACAAGTCTGAATGGCTCCATGAACACGGTACCGCCGCTTGAAGAGTAGCTTTGCACATAGCCTTCAACTGCACCCTTGGACTCGCTTCTTACAGGAAGAACTATCCTTCCGTCACGCATGACGGCGGTGTTGGACTGCATGATGGAGGAATTGTTCCTCATCATGTCCAAAGCCATGCGGCTTCGTTCCGCGCGTCTGGCATCGGCCTTGTCCCTAAGGGCCTTTACGGTTGGGTAGTTCTCCTTCACCTGCCCTGGGGATTCCAGGATGTCGAAGACCTCTCGCTCAAGGTCAATGAGTTCACACGGGATATCATCTATGATGCAATCCACTCCGCTTTCCCTGTCAGCGCAATCGGGCTCGCAGGAAAGAGAAAGCAACGACCTAAGAAAACCTGCGCTGCGGACGAAAAGCCCAACGTCGTACACCTGTTCGCCGGTAAGGGATGCAACGGGGTTGGCCTCAATGGAGGCGAACACGCTTGATATGTCCGGAAACGACTCTACGAATACGTTTCTCTTGGATGCTTCGCCTATTGCGTAGGATACAGCCGCAACCTGGCTTTGGCGGGTCAGATACGCATCTTTGTCGAATATTGGCTTTGCGCGCCTTACTCCAGCCCCACCTTGGGAGCTCAACGCAAAGTGCGCTACACTGTCAAGGACTTGGTCCAAGCCAAGGTCCATCACTGTCCTTTTGAACATTTCCTACTCCAAACTGGAAGCCTTTCGTCCAGAGACTCAAGCATTCGCACATAGCTTTCATACCTGTCCGGGTCTATGCCACCATCCTCCAAGCGTCTCAGAACCTCGCAGTCCGGCTCATTTACATGAAGGCACGATGCAAAGGCGCACTTGCCTGAAGCCTCCACGAACTCTGGAAAGGCCTGCGCAATGAGATGTGGGTCGTCATGCGGCACCGATATCTCCCTGAAACCCGGCGTATCAATGAGCGTGAAGCCTGGGCCATCCAACATGAGGGCGTAGTTGGTCGTATGCCTCCCCCTATTGTACTTCTCGCTAACCTCCCCCACGCGCTGACTTGCACCAAGAAGCCTATTCACAAGGGAGCTCTTTCCAACACCGCTCTGCCCCACGAAGGCCGCGACCTTACCCTGCAGGGCCTCAATGAGACCTTCTATGTTCTCACCGCTTTGGGCCGATACCGCTGTGGTCTCGTACCCCAATTCCCTATACAGCTGAAAGCGCTCCTTCTCCCATTGGGTAAGAAGGATGTCGCACTTGTTGAGCACTATCATGACAGGCACGTTGCGACAGCACGCAAGGACCCTGTCCACGAAACGAGGCCTGAACGGAGGGCTCTCTATGCTGCATACGCACACCACAATGTCCATATTGGCGCATATTGTCTGGTTGAGCTGTCTCTTGTCGTTCCAACGTGCAAAGACTCCCTTTCTATCATGACGACTGGTGACAAGACCCTCGTTCGTACCGCTTTGGGTGAAATCCACAATATCCCCTACGACTATTGGGTTGTATTCGCCGCTGGCCTGGGCAAGATGCTTGCCCTTTATCCTACAGCTGAAGACCTCACCTTGAGAGGTGCGCACCGAGTATATGTTGTTTATGGATCTAAGGACTACGCCTTCCATGCTGTTTTCCATGTACTTTTCGTCATTCCTTTCTCAAGGCCTCTTCCAAGTCAACGAACCTTTGTGGAAGAGGAGTCTCGAAGTGCATCATCTCGCCGGTATCGGGATGGCTTATCTCCAAGATGGAGCTATGGAGCATGAGGGACCATCCTGGAAAGCGTGATAGGCGATTGTTGTACATCACATCCCCAATGACGGGATGACCTATGCTCTTCATGTGGACCCTTATCTGATGGGTTCGTCCGGTGAATATCCTCACCTTCACAAGGGCCGCCCTTGGCAGCTGCTTCACGACCTCATAGTGGCTCTTGCTGTACTTGCCTTCCGAGAACCTGTCAACGGAGCCTCCAACCTTGTACTTGGGATCGGTATAGACCTCATCCATTATCTCCTGCGTCCTCTTTTTGGAAAGGCCTCCTTGGATTATGTACTTCTTCTCCTTGACTGGCACGAACAGCTTGCGGTTGTTCCTGTCCCTTGCAAGGAGGCACTCTATGTCATCCTCATGCTTTGGAATGATGCCGTCACAGAACGCATAGTAGTACTTTTCTATCTCTCTGTTCTGGAACTGGGCACTCAAAGAAGCATGGGCCTTGGCGTTGAGGGCTATGACCATCACACCGCTTGTATCCTTGTCCAGTCTATGGACGATACCCGGTCGCGTTACATCGCACTCGTCGGCCATGGCGTCTATGAAATCCTGTCCGTAGCGGTATGCCAGTGCATTCACGATGGTTCCATCTATGTTTCCAGCACCTGGATGAACCACCATCCCCTGAGCCTTGTTTATCACAAGCATCGAGCTGTCCTCGTATAGGATGTCAAGAGGTATGTCCTGAGGCTCGACCTTCTCAAAGACATCGGCTACATAGGAAAGGGACACGATGTCGCCTTCCTTTACAGCGTCGCTCTTCTTGGAGGGCCTGCCGTTTATGGTCATGGAGCTCATTGGGTTGGACAAGGCGGATCTGGAAAGACCTTCTATGCGGGAAGCGAGGTAGGCGTCCACACGCTGCTTCTGGACCCCCTCCTCCACTGTGAATTCGTAGTTTCGTTCAATTCGCACTTACAACTCCTATTATGTAGTCTATGAGCGTTATGGCTGCGGATACGGCACAGGCGATGCCAAGGGTCTGTAGGAACTCGGGGTTTTGTCCCGCTATGGAATACGCTGCACCTACAAGCGGGAAGGCTATTGGTATGCCTCCAAAGAAGATCGTCTCAGCCCTTCTAAGATCCAAGGACCACTTTGGGAACTCGGCCTTGGTGTACGGTTCGTAGCCATCCATACTCAGTGCAAAGACAGGACTTGCAACGCCAAAGAGAAGCACTGCAATCATTGCTACCATTATGGCTTTCTTCATTTGGGCTCCTTTTGGGTTCCAGCTGTAGTTGCAGTTGGATCTGCATTATGGTTTTGGCCTCCACCTGCCTGTCCGTAGTCCCGTGCTCCAAAGATGGCCGTTCCAATGCGAACCTCTGTGGATCCGTTCGCAACGCCTATCATATAGTCCCCGCTCATACCCATGGAAAGGACGGCCATGTCGATGTATGGATACTTTCCAGACTGCATCTCGTTCTTTATTGAATCGAAGAGCCTTTTCAAGTACGAGAAGGCCTCGTCCGTAAGCCTATCCTTGTCCTGTGGTCTGCATGCCACTGGGCCAACCGTCATAAGGCCCTTTATATGAATGTTGCGAAGCTCTTTGGCTCTGTCAATGCAGTCGAAGAGCTCCTTTTCGCTTCCAAACCCGCTCTTCGCCACCTCTCCGCTTGTGTTGACTTCAAGAAGCACGTCCATGGTCTTGTTCGCCTTTTGGGCGACCCTGTCAACCTTTTCAAGAAGCTCAAGCGAATCTATGCTTTCTATCATGTCCACAAGAGGCACGACCTTGTTGACCTTGTTGCTCTGAAGGTGCCCTATCATATGAAGCTCAAGGTCCTGCGGCTTCTGCGGCATGCCGTCCTTCGAGAACTTCTCAACGATCTCCTGTACGTGGTTCTCACCAAACAGCCTTGCCCCTGCGCTGTAGGCGTCCATTATCTCCTCAAGGCTGCGTGTCTTGCTCACTGCCATGAGACGGGCATCGCCTATCTTTGATTCTATGGATTTGAGAATGCGTTCGTATTCTTCTATCTTCTCCATCCTTGGAGCATTTTCCTCGTTCATATTGATTGATTCTACCCTCAAAACGCAATGATAGCAAATGGTATAGCCTCCAACATGCACTCCAACATGCAGTTGGTTGACACTTTTGGCTCAAGATGCTAGATTCTCCCTTGCAAGGCGATGTAGCTCAGCGGGAGAGCCCCAGTCTTACACACTGGTTGTCGTAGGTTCAAATCCTACCGTCGTCAAATCAAGGAGTCTGTGATGGCTCCTTTTTTTGTACCTTTTTGGGGAGTGAACTGTGGAGGAGGCCTATATGGATGACATCAGATGGATATTCTTCGATGTAGGCTCAACACTTGTGGACGAAACGGTTGCATATGACAACCATGCACGCTCCATGCTAGAGAAGGCCTCACTTGCAGGGAAAGTTGTTTCATTCGAGGAGTTCGATGCCGCCCGCAGGAGGTTCGCCCTAGAGGGTCTTGACGGAAACTCAGCAGCACGAAGGCATTTTGGACTTGAAAAGACGCCATGGCCGTCCTGCGACGAAGTTTTGTTTCCAGATGCATTCGACACCCTCTCGTATTTGAAATCCAAAGGCTACAGGCTTGGTGTAATAGCAAACCAGCCGATTGGAACCAAAGACCGCCTCGAGGCATGGGGTATCCTAGGATTCTTCGACAACGTGACGGCATCAGCAGAGGCAGGTGTTTCAAAGCCATCGCCAGAGATTTTCCTCATGGCAATCGAGGCATCAGGCTGCCATGCAAGCCAATGCGTGATGGTTGGAGACCGCTTGGACAACGACATCAAGCCAGCCAAAGCCCTTGGAATGAAGACCGTTTGGATGCGAACAGGCCTTGCCTCCATCCAAGACCCCTCATTTGGCAACGACATAGCAGACTGCATGATAGAAAGGCTTTGTGAGCTAAGGGAAAAATTCTAGCTTGTAGAAAACAGCTTTGGAATTCAATCTTTTAGACAGCCGATTGGCACTACGAGGACACCGTCTGGTCTTTTGTAGCCATATTGGGTTCCGGTAATCACGATTTTCAAATCAGGAAGCCGCAATTTGGCTTGGGTTTCCTTCAAGTTGTACTGCTTTACCAACTCTTCAATTTCATTCAAATGCTTGGCACCTTCCTCAATGTCAGCACTTCCCAATTTGAATTCTATAAGGGCATACCTACCATCACGCAGATGGAGTACACAGTCAGCTTCAAGTCCATACCTATCACGGTAATAAGAGACTTTACCTCCGAGTGCGTTTGAATACACTTTCAAATCCCGTATGCACAATGTTTCGAATATGAAACCAAAAGTCTTCAAATCAAGATTAAAATATTCAGGATCCACCCCAAGGGCCGCAACAACAAGTGAAGGGTCAACCAATTCCCTTTTATCGGTTGCCTGAATTGCACTTTTCGACCGTATTGCAGGACACCAAGCCTCCACATCCTGTATTACGTACAACTTTTTCAATGCATTCACATAGTCATAGAATGTCGAGTCCGATATATCGGCATTGGCCTTTATATCCCTGATTATGGATTGGTTTGTAGCAACCGTCGAAATATTGCGAGCATAGGAACGAAGAAGAAGTCTTGAAGTCGTTTCGTTTCTCCTCGTTCCATCCACATTGGACATATCTTCTCGACACAAGCTCTCGAAATAGCTTTGAGCAACAAGCAGTTTGGACTTGTCGTTCTTTTTCAAAATCGATGACGGCCACCCTCCTCTGCTTGCAGCGTAGATAAGATTGTCTATAGATAGGTTGGATTCGCATCCATCGTCGAGAGCTTTTGGATTATTGAAGAGGTCGAACAAAGAAACGTTGCCATTGGACTCTCCAGATTCATACAGGCTCATTGGATACATGGAAAGAGTGTCTATGCGACCTGTTCCAGTATGCATGATTTGAGATTTGTCAATCGAATTGGAACCTGTAAGTATGTAAAGGCCATCTTCATTCCTGCGGTCTACAGATACTCTTACAGCATCCCAGATATTTGGAGCAATCTGCCATTCGTCTATCAACCTAGGATTCTCACCCACAAGAAGATTTGAGGGTTTGATCTTTGCCGTCTCCAAATACATATCACGTTTGTCTGGATCCTGCATTTCAATGAAGCTCTTTGCGAACTGCTTTGCAGTAGTCGTTTTTCCGCACCATTTTGGACCAACGATATGCACCGCACCAAAGGCATCAAGCTTCATTTGAAGTTCTCTATCACATACTCGCTTTATATAATCAAAAGACATTACAACTGCACTCCATTGCTTATAATGTGTACCAATACAAGGAAAAAGTCAACTTTGACATAGAAATTTGTGGTATTTCATCGGAGAGATTTGCGGTATTTTGTCAGAGACATTTGCGGCATTTTTTGTCAAAGTGTTTGAAAATGGGTTCTTCACAGAAAGCTTGGGGATTGCAGATTGAAGTGATTGAAAAAGAGAACATTTTGGCCCTAAAGTCGGATTGACAAATAAGAACAAGAGGATCGATACATGCTCATAGACAAGGAGCTGAAGGATAAGGACTACAAGGTCCGCAAAGGAGCTTTAATGCTTCAAAGGGAGTATTCGTTGCGGTAGCCATTGCCGCCCTTCTTGGACACCTTCGTCATGTTGGTGAACCCTCCGAGCCTACCTGTGGAGATGAAGTGCATTGCAAGTGCTACAAGACCATCAAGGAACTTCCCCTCCATCTCGGCGAACCCTACGGGACTTTTGTGGCGGTTGCGACGGTGGTGGCGGTCGTGGCGGTCGTGGCTGTGGTGGCGGATGAGACGCTCAAGACGCTTGAAGACGGTTGAAGCAGAGCACTTCAGGAGCGTACCTGATGGTGTTTGACCGTACCCGTTGTGTCCTTTTGACATGGTTTAGACCGTTTCGGAGCGGCTGGTTTGCCCAGAACATTAGGACAAGCAAGAAAAGCTACCAACAAAAACCCCGGCAGGAACAACCCGCCGGGGATGAAATTCAAAAATAGAACTTCAATGAACATGTCAAGCATGTTCTAAAACCGCTTCAACTTACTTTGCAAGATTGGACTTGAGAGCTGAAATCTCGGAGTCTGTGAGGCTAATGGCCTTGAGGTAGCCTTCAGCACCGTACTGAAGGTCTGCGGAAGTTGCGTTTGCAATGTCGTAGTCTGCAGGAACGCCAAATGCGTTCTTGAGAGTCTTGACGATGTTGCTGTTTGCAATAGCCTCGTACTTGGCCGTTCCCTTCTCAACGCCGTAGTAGTTGTAGTAGGTTGTCATGTAGTCTTCGATGACTTCCTCTGGAGTTGCACCCATGAGGCATTCAAGGAGAGCAGAAACGAAACCGGCTCTGTCCTTGCCCTCTGTGCAGTGCACGGCGTAGACGCCAGGATTGTTTGCGAAGAACCTCATGCCCTCTGCAAGACCGCTGCGGAAGCTTGGATCGTTGAAGTCAACACCAAGGTTCAGGTAGATGACGTTCTGCTGTGAGTAGTAGGAACCTGCGAAGCACTCCCTTGCCTCTGCTGTAGCCTTGTCGTCGGAAAGGTTCATGATGACCGTGATTCCGGCTTCCTTTGCAGCGGCATCGGCATACTCGTTGCGGCCAAGCTCAGGGTTGACAGGGTTGCTTGTCCTGTAGAGGACGTTGCCCATGCCGGTCGTCTTGATCTGGCGGAAGTTTGCGAACTCTGCGTCGGTGAGGTTAGGATAGTCCTCTCTGTTGTTGGTTCTGTTGAGGTCGTGGAGGATGTACTCTGCAAGGTAGCCGCCCTGCTCGTACATCTCGAACTCGACTGTGATTGGGAACGTCACACCTTCGTTTGGAACCCAGTACCATGTCTTGTCTTCGTTGGTGACCTTCGTTCCAATGCCGTATGTGGTCGTGAAGTTGCCCATGTTGATGGCCATTGAGAGATATCCCTTCTCGGTTCCGTCCTCACCCTTCTCTATGATGATCGCAGGCTTGCCTGTATCAACGTAGGAGTATGTAGGAACGACTGGAAGCACGAGCTCCTGGTCCAGGAACTTCACGGTTACGAGGTCGCCCCATGTGAAACCAAGCGTTCCAAAGAAATCGGAAGCCTTGCAGGTCGTATAGAGGTTGCCGTACTTTGTGGTGAAGATGTTAGCATCAAGGTTGGAGACCTCGATGACAAGTTCGTCGGACTCAGCCTCTGTGATGATGTGCATTCTGCCCTGTGGTTCGGCGTATCTTTCGTCTATGACACCGCCAAGAACCTGAACGATGTAGTCCATGACCACTTCGTCAAGAGGCATGCCTGTGTCGAACTGAGAGGATGCACTTGCAAATGCATAGTATGTGTCTCCACCGGCTGCAACGAAGTTGTTGGTGATGACCGCATAGGTTGCATCTGGATCGAAAGCCTTGCCGTTGACGCTGTTGATGGTCACACGGTTGATGGACTTTGGTCCATAGTATGTGGAGGCTGGGTATGTCTCATCGGCCTTGTCGTATGCCTTTGTGGTATCGACAGAGATGTCCATTCCAGCTGTCTGAGGGAATCCGCCAAGGGAGATTGGAGTGCAGAACGTGGAGGCTTCAAGGGCTTCGAGAAGCTCGCTTCCCTTCACGTAGACGACTGCAACCGTGTTGCCGAATGGAAGAACGGTGTTGATGTCCTTCTTCGTGACGTCGCCAGCCTTGACCCAAGCTCTGATTCCACCGCCGTTTGTGATTGCAACGACGTTCTCGGCTGGGACGCTTACGCTACCCTCGTCCTTGAGGATGGCCCACATCATGGCGTCTGTTATGAGGTCGCCGTTGTTGGTCTCTTCAGTTCTGTTGCCCGGCTCCTTGTCACCGTTGAGGGATACGAGGGACTCAGCGAACTTGATGTTGAACTCTGCGTTGACCCTGTCGATGATCTCCTGTGCAACGGAGAGCACGTAGGCATCGGACTCGAGTTCGGATGCATCCTGGAGGTAGTGGTCCTCGATTGCGCCGGTTGCATCGTCGATGACGATTACACCAATGTTGGCGAATGCGGTGCCGGTTGACTGGATTGGAGCGCCGTCGTAGTTGGTGATGACGGAATGTGAGTGGCCGTCAATGATGAAGTCAAGACCGGTCACGTTGTTCCAAAGGTCGTAGGATGTGTTTGGCTCGGAGGACTCGTCTATTCCAAGGTGGGCGATTGCAATGATGGTGCTGCAGCCGTTGGCTCTGAGAAGGTCAACATTGTACTGAGCCTCTGCATAGAGGTCTTCGCCGGCTATGAAGTCAAGTCCCTTGATGAGGGCTGGGTTTGCCTTCGTCTGTGCTTCAGGGGTTTCAAGGCCAATGAAGCCAACCCTTTCGCCACTGGAAAGTGTGAGGATTGCACATGGATTGAAGATGTACTGGCCTTCTGCGTAGATGTCTGCGCAAAGGACCATGAAGTTCGCCTGCATAAGGTTGCTGACAAGCTGCTCGAAGCCGTAGTCGAACTCATGGTTTCCAAGGGTTATGACATCGTAGCCTGCTGCATTCATCATCGTGATTGCATCAAAGCCCTTTGTGCTGCTGACGTATGTCGTGCCCTGACTGAAGTCTCCAGCATCCACGAGGATGACGGAAGCCTCGCGCGCTTCGAAGGAATCCCTCAGGGCTGCAATCTTTGCATAACCTTCGATGGCACCATGGACATCGTTCGAATGGAGGATGACGGTCTTCCCGTACATGTCTCCATGTTTGATTTCATTGATAGACTGCGCGAAAAGGCATGAAACAGCCAGAACCGCAACCAGCATCAAAGCAAAAAACTTCTTTGTTTTCACTTCGACCTCCCATATAGTTTTATTGTTTTAGAAACTAGCACAGTCAATTCTACACTAGAAAACGCAAATCTGCCACAAAAAACTTCACTTTAGGAACGTGGCATCCCCATAGCTGAAGAACCTGTAGCGCTCCTCCACGGCATGTCTGTAGGCTGCAAGTATGTGATCCTTTCCTGCAAAGGCGGACACAAGCACAAGTAGGGTGGACTCAGGAGTGTGGAAGTTGGTGAGCATCTGGTCGACCACCATGAACTTAAAACCAGGGGTTATGAAAAGATTCGTGGATGCCGTCTTGGCCTCCAGGAGACCGGTATCTCTGTTTACCGCACTTTCAAGGGTCCTTACGCTTGTCGTTCCTACGGCAACCACCTTTCGCCCCGAAGCCTTGGCTTCGTTTACCTTTGAAGCGACATTATGGGACACATGATAGGACTCGGTATGCATGACATGGTCTTCCAAGTTCTCGGTCCTCACTGGCAAGAACGTACCCATACCCACATGGAGCGTGATATGCAAAATTTCACAGCCCTTGGCCTCAAGCTTGGCCACCGTTTCAGGTGTGAAGTGAAGCCCCGCCGTAGGGGATGCCATTGAACCGCATTCGTTTGCGAATATGGTCTGGTAGCGTTTTTCATCGTTGAAATCGTCTTCCCTCTTTATGTAGGGAGGAAGAGGAACATGGCCGCAGGAAGAAAAGAACGATTCATCGACAGGTCTATCGAACTTTATCACCTTCAGTGCCGAACCGCTGTCCAAGTCGTCCACATCGCTGTCTATGCAGCCCTTGCAGAACAACGACCCATCTTGAGCGAAGAAGGAATAGACCTTTCCAGGGCGCTGCTTCTTGCTCTTCGAGACCATGGCCTGCCAACGGTCAGGTCCAACGGCACCAGTGAAAAGGAACTCCACCTTACCGCCTGTCTGGGAAACCCCATAGACACGAGCCTTCCTTACACGGGTATCATTGATGACAACGATGCTCCCAGGTTCCACATACGATGGAAAATCTGCCATCTTTGAGTCTGTATAGGCACCGGTTCTCCTGTCTATGACCAAAAGCCTGTCGTCTCCGCGACGCTCCGCAGGAGTCTGCGCTATGAGCTCTGGAGGAAGTTCAAATGTAAATTCGCTTATCTTCATCGATCGATCCTTGTAAAACAATCCATACTTGTAAAACGATAAATATCGTATCAGTCGAAGCACCTGAATAGGTCAGTCGAACAGCGTACCCTGTGCATCCTGGCCGGCTCCACCAAAACCTGGAAGATAGGAGCTGCCGTTTGCACGCATCTGGGCTTCCATCCTGTCCTGTAGTCCAAGTAGTTCATAGGCCTTCGCCGTAACCATGCGTCCTCTTGGTGTTCGTTTGAGATATCCTTTCTGGATGAGATACGGCTCGTAGAAATCCTCAAGGGATTCAATTGCCTCTCCAACGGAGATGCTCAGGGTGTCCGCACCAACAGGACCTCCTCCGTAGAACTCTATTATTGTCCGCAGGATGTTTCTGTCCTGATCCTCAAGACCGTTCAGGTCTATTCCAAGGTTCTTGATGCTGCGGTGAACGACATCAGCGGTGATGGTACCATCGGCTATGACCTCTGCGAAGTCACGGAAACGTCGTAGGAGCCTGTTGGCGATTCTAGGTGTTCCACGTGAGCATTTTGCAAGAAGGCCAACGGCTTCGTCGTCTATTGGAACGTTTATGAGACTTGCACTTCTTTTGATGATTTGTCCAAGCTCTTCTTCGTTGTAGAACTCTATGCGGCAGTTTATGCCAAACCTAGTCTGAAGAGGAGAGCTGACCATGCCGGCCTTGGTAGTGGCTCCAATGAGCGTGAAATGTGGGATTGGAATCCTCATTGTCCTTGCGCTAGGCCCTTGTCCTATGACCCAGTCTATCTCAAAGTCCTCCATGGCTATGTAAAGCATCTCCTCCAAGGCAGGCTTGAGCCTATGGATCTCGTCTATGAAGAACACCGAGTTCTCAGTCACATTTGTGAGTATTCCGGCAAGGTCCTTTGGCTTGTCCAAAGCAGGGGCGCTTGTCATGCGGATCTCCGATCCCATTTCGTTTGCGACTATGGATGCAAGAGTGGTCTTTCCAAGGCCAGGGGGGCCAATGAGAAATACATGGTCCAAGGCTTCACCCCTCTCACGGGCCGCCTTGATGAAGACCCCAAGGTTCTCCTTTATCTTCTTCTGCCCCTGGAAATCGGACAGGAACTTTGGCCTAAGGATGTTCTCCTGGGCATCGGCATCCTGATAGCCGGTCGCCACAACCGAGGTGCTCTGCAAATAGTCGATGTCTTCCACGAATCATTCTCCTTTGGGATTTCAAGCAGCCCAAACAACAAAACCAAGGTTTCCAGGCTTTACGACAATACCAATTACGACAACGCCACGACAGCGGATCTGAACAGCCACTCCTCCACGGCGCTCTGTCCATGGGATGAGACATACTCTTCATTGTCCTTGAGCAGCTTTGCAACGGTGTCCAGGACCTTTTTCTTATCATAGCCCATTTCCACAAGGGCATCTATTATGTCCTGGTACTTCTTGGAAGCACCGCTTGCAACGTTCTGAGGCTTTGCATCGTCCTCCGTGAACACCAAAGTGTCGCGCAGGGCAAGGATTATCTTCTGAGATGTCTTTGCACCAAGACCTGGAATGCGGGAAAGGAACGATACATCGCTTTGGTCAAGGGCTGTGATGAAGTCGCGGACCCTAACGCCGGAGAGTATCTTCATGGCCTGTTTAGGCCCTATTCCATTGACCTTTATCAACTCCAGAAAGAGTCTTCTCTCGTCCTCGTCGCAGAAACCAAAGAGCGTCATGCCGTCCTCTTTGTGCTGAAGCCAAGCAAGAAGCCTGACATTGCTGCGCTCCGCACCCTGAAGGGACGACAGCTTTGTGGCTGTCTGGGAGGAGACCACGAACTCGTACTCCACGTTGCCACCAAGTATTATCACGGTCTGTGCGCCTGCATAGACAAGCTGACCTATAACTGCGTTTATCATCTAAGGATTCCAAGCCTCCCCTGCGTAGAACTCGTGTTGCCCCAGCACACTGCAGCGGCCAAGGCATCTGCGGCATGGTCCGGACGAGGTATCTTGTCCAGTCCCAAAAGAATACGACACATCTCCTGGACCTGCTTCTTCTCAGCCCTGCCGTAGCCAGTTATCGCAATCTTGATCTGAAGCGGTGTGAACATGCTCACAGGAACACCCAGTTGGTGCATTCTGTAAGAAACTGCACCAATGACCTTTGCAACGCCAATGGCGGACACTTCGTTCTTTGCAAAGAAGATGTCCTCTATGGAGACGTGCTGCGGGTGGTACTTGTCAACGACATCCCCCAAGGAATCCGCAATGGATGCGATTCTATCGTCAAGGCTGGATTTGGGCTGCGTGTTTATCACTCCAAAACAAACAGGCCGGAACTTCTGGCCAACGAAATCGACCACGCCCCAGCCTGTGTTGGCAAGTCCTGGATCAACGCCCAGTATCACCATAGCTTACTCTTCGTAGAAATCATCTGGAAGATCAAGGTTCGTGGAAACCTGCTGGACATCGTCCAGATCTTCAAGGCGCTCCACTATGTTCATGACCTTCTGGGCCTTTTCCTTGTCAAGGGAAACGGTGGTGTCTGCAATCTTGTTGATGTCAGCGCTGTCCTGCTCGAAACCTGCAGCCTGCATGGCCTCGAGAACCGCACCAAAGTCAGCAGGGGAAGTCGTGACCTCAATGGTTCCGTCTTCGTTTACGACATCCTCAGCACCGTTCTCAAGAGCGGCAGTGAAGATCTCGTCCTCAGTGTACTTGTTTGCATCGTATGTGATTACACCCTTTGTCTGGAACATATAGGAAACGCAGCCTGTGGAACCAAGGGACCCGCCAAGCTTTGTGAGTGTGCTTCTCACATCGGCAGCGGTTCTGTTCTTGTTGTCCGTGAGGGTATCGATGATGATTGCGACTCCGCCTGGTGCATAGCCTTCGTATGTAAGCTCCATGAACACAGTGTTGCCCATTTCGCCGGAACCCTTCTTGATGGCTCTCTCGATGTTGTCCTTTGGCATGTTCTCCGCACGGGCCTTGAGAATGGCGGTCCTAAGCGCTGCGTTGGTGTCCGGATCGGCTCCACCCATCTTTGCAGCTACACTGATCTCCTTGATCAGCTTCGTGAACTTTTGACCACGCTTCTGGTCGGCAATGCCCTTCTTGTGCTTGATAGTAGCCCATTTGCTATGACCTGACATATAAACCTCTTTAGTAACGAGTTAAGAATAACTCTGAAATTCTACATACAGCGATTTGCGCTGTCAAGACTGTTGGGACAGTCTGCGAGATAGTCTGTTGATGACTTCAAGGGCGGCATGGTCGGCGACAAGAAGCCCATCGTTGGAAGGGACAAGGCATCCGTTTTCCACGGAATACCCATCCAGGCCGTCCAACATGGAAGGCGTCACCTTGCAGCCGAACTCACTCTCCAGTCTTCCAAGGTCAAGGCCACCTTTATACCTAAGGCCCATTAGCACGAACTCCTCAAGAGCCTCCTCCTTTGTGAGCGTCTCACAGGAAACACCACTGAAACGAGGGTCTCTTATATAATCATGGACCGATTTTTTCGAGTCGAACCTCTTTACCAGACCATCCTTGAACGATGTGGACGCCGCCCCAGGCCCTAGACCCACATAGGGCCTATAGTCCCAATAGCGACAGTTGTGAAGGCCTCTCCTTCCGTTTTTCGCAAAATTGGAGACCTCGTAGTGCTCAAAGCCACGCTCCTCCAAAGCGTTCCATACGGAGCAAAGCATTGAGGCCTGGGTGTCATCGTCTGGCAAAGGCGGACGTCTTTTGAAAAGAGGAGTCCCCTCCTCCAAAGTCAAGGCATAGACGCTCAGGTGATTGGAAGGAAATCCATTGCACAAGGTTTGTACATCCTTCAAAGGGTCGTGCCAAGGCCCAAGGCACGTCATGAGGTCGTAGCTGAGCTCGCAGCCTGTACTTGCGCCAATATCCTGTGACAGCTCCAACCCACGATATGTCTGCTCAAGCGTTGCATTGCGGCCAAGGAACTTCAAAGCCCTTTCGTAAAGGCTCTGGACCCCAAGCGAAAGGCGTGTGAAAAGACCATCGAATAGACATTTCATGTTAGGAGAAAGGTTGTCTGGATTCATCTCAACCGTGAATTCCTTGGGTCTGCCGTTGCGACATACAAGACCTGCTATCTCGTACAGGCTGCGCACATCAAGGCAGCCGGGACTTCCCCCTCCAATGTATGCAGTCTCGAAAGGACGTCCCTTCATCCTTTCAACGAGCTCCCCAAGCTCACCGACAAGCCTTGAGACATAACGGGACTTTACATCATCACGATAGCCTGAAACGGAGAAGAACGCACAATAACTGCACTTCGAGTCGCAGAATGGGACATGGATGTACAAAGAAAGAGGTTCTTCGTAGTCAAACGAATCCAGAAAATCACACATCAGCGGAATAGAGACAGCCAATGCGTCCTAGAGGCCATATCCTCGTGGCTACGTATCCGTTTATGCTCTTTGCAGACACTGGACCAAAGTAGCGACCGTCTCCTGAATTGTCGCGGTTGTCTCCAAGAGGAAGGACATAGCCTGCAGGTACATACATACCAACGTTCAGTCTGGCCCAGTCGCTTCGTGCATCGTCGCTTGCAGGGTTTGCAATCAAGCGCCCAATGGCAACGTTCTTGTCGTAGCCGTACTGATCCGTAAACGACACGCTCCTATCCAACGACTGCTGGTCCTCGACAAGATGCCGTGGAAGCTGACTTGAAGGAACACCCTCGCTGTACAGGCCATCCAACCTAGCCAAGGCGTTGTACCACACGTATGTGGACTTCTCTATGCTTCTATGAGGAGCAGTGGAAAGGCCGTTCTGTGCTCTGAAATCCTCTTCAAGGACGTACTCGCCGGTGCCTGAAGCCTTTATGTAGGCATCGCCGTCCACAAAGGTTATCGTATCCCCTCCTACTCCGGCAGCACGTTTTACAAGAAGCTTCTCCCTCATGTTCCCGTTCTCGTCAACGTCTATGTTCACCAACGAGAAGGTCCCCATGTACAGAATGGTGCTGACAAGATTGAACAGAGTCCCTTTGCTTTCGTACTGAGGGTTGTAGAAGGTGATTATCTCGTCCCTGTCAGGAAGTCTGGAGTCGAGGATCTTTGGACCTTCAGGAAAAACCTCAAGACCGTATGTAAGCTTGGATACCATGACCCTGTCGCCTACAAGCAGGGTGTTCTGCATAGATGGAGACGGGATTATGAAGAACTGGAACAGGAACTGGTTTATGAGAAGAACGACGAAGACGGCGAACACTATGGCGTCAAGCCACTCCAAGGCCTCTGACAACAACGTCCTCTTCTTGTTCTTCTTGGCCACCTTCATGGCCTTTCTCTTTGTAAGCCAGCGCTCCGTGAACGCCTGTACACCATCGAAAAAAGCATCCATGCATAAAAGTATATTGACAAAGACAAACGTTGACAATCATGTGCAATAAAGTTAGGTTTAGGGCATGAAAAAGAAGAAGGAACTTCCGCAGGTAGAACCTGTCAAGATACAACCAATGTTCGGACTCAAACCTGGAGTATGGCTAACAATAGCCTATCTTCTAGCAATTGCCGTGATTCTATTTGTCGTTGGCATAGTTCCGGACATCATCAATGGCTCAAAACGTGTAGAGTTCACAAGCGACGCATACAACGCAGCGGTCTACGTGGATGGCACATACGAAGGTGGAACACCGTTTACACGAAGGATTTCAAGCGGCACCCACGAAGTCGTCTACAAGGTCAACGGCAACGAAATAGACAGCTTCACCGTCAAGGTAGGACATCCTGTGTTCTTCAACTGGCTTTTCCCTAGAACCCAAAGGGTCTCAAGCGATGCAACGATCACAAAGCAGGCCTTCGCAGCCCTCTCGAAGGAGCTTTTGGAAGACGCCAATTCGTACGGTGCAATCCTTGAATACGATGATGTGCACCGCTATGCAGACATCTTCACTACATACGCAAGGACAATAAAGGGTTCGGCCTACGAGAAGGACACGACAGCCTTGGAGACGGCGTTTCTATTCATCACCACAAAGGAGATGTACGAAGACGCCCTCAACGCAATTGCAACCCTTGGCCTTGAAACCTCACTTGACGCTGCAAAGGTCTTTGGCAATGAAACCTCCTCAACGCTGGGAACGACGATCGAAAACCCAACTCTCCAAGCCGTCCCCACCACACTCAAAACCGATGTCTTTGAGATAGCCGGCTTTGAAATCCCCTCTGCAACGTTCTCAAACGGCAAAGTAGTCGAGAGCTCCTATCCTGCGGTCAAGGAAGCTGGAAAAGTCGTTTCAACGAAGGCCTTCAACATGGCTGCAGTGTGCATAACGGAGAACCAGTGGGCATACTTCGTCAACGAAAACCCTCAGTGGAGTGCTTCCAACAAGGAGAATCTCATAGCTCAAGGTCTTGTGGACGATTACTACCTTGATGGCGTAACGCTTTCCATGACGGTGGCATCGAACAGACCCGTTAGAAACATAAGCTGGTACGCTGCAAAGGCCTTCTGCAATTGGCTTTCTGAAAAATCAGGAAGAAATGTAGATCTTCCAACAGAGGACCAATGGATCGCCGCCACCCTGACAGGTGCCGGCGAAGGCTATCAGAAATCGCTTATGCCAAGCGTTGAGTCCACCACTCCAAGTGCTATGTTTGGCGGAGTATGGGAGTTTACGGATACATCGTATGTACCCCTTTCAAGGATATCGGACTATGATGTGCAGACCTGCATCGCCAATCTGGATGCCAATGTGGATGTGGTCGTCAAGGGTGGCTCATACGTGAACAGTGCAAGCGAGGTGGATGTCTTCACGGTGGGTACAGCCTACAGGAACATGTGCAGCGACTTCATGGGACTGCGCATTGTGTGGAATTGACAATTTGTTTTAGGCAAACGAAATGGAAACCAATGTAAAAAAAGAGATAAAGACCCTTCAGGTCAACAAAAAGGCATATTTCAACTACTCGGTGCTCGAGGACTTGGAAGCGGGGATATCGCTTGCAGGCACAGAGGTCAAGTCGCTCAGAGCCGGAAAGTTCTCGTTTGTGGATTCATACATAAAAATAGACAACGGCGAGCTTTGGCTTGTAGGGTTCACGATCCAGCCATACGAAAAGGGCTCCATCTTCAACCACCAGAGCGACCGCAACCGTCGTCTCCTTGTACATAGGCAGGAGATAAAGAGACTCAAAAGAAAGGTCGAGGAAAAGGGGCTTACACTCATACCAACCAAGGTCTATCTCAAAGGGAACCTGGTGAAGGTTCAGGTGTCACTCTGTAGAGGAAAGGCCCTGCATGACAAGCGCGATGCAATCAAGGAACGTGATCTTGACCGCCAGTCCAAGCGAGAGGCAAAGGAATACCGATTTTAGTTTTCTTGGGCTTTGAGGTCATAACTTCGTCATGAAAACAATGCCGTACACCAAGTACTGTCTTTGTTTCCATTCCTTGTTCTGAGCCTCAAATACCTGCGAAAAAGGGATTCAAGGCTTGGTTCTGATATGCCCTGACTGCAAGCAGGAACTCAGAGGGTCTTCCTAGTGAGACTTTGAAATCTTCCTTATCCTCTTGAACAGCCAAGTATTGCTGTCCTCGATGTGTCTGTAGACACTGTTGTAGATTGCCATGTATTTTTTATGGTTCTCTTCGTTTGGAAGGAAAGTGTCCTTGTCGTGCACCATACTTGAGACGGCTTCATCAAAATCCTTGAATTCTCCAATTGCCACGAAGGCCGCCAAGGAAGAGCCAATGCCGGATGCTTCGTGCGTCTGGATGCGTTTGACAGGCAGGCCAAAGACATCGGCGCATATCTGTACTACGGTGTCGTTGACGGATCCGCCACCTGCGATGTAGAGCTCCTTTATGCGCTGGCCAGAGCGTTTCTGCATCCTTAGCATTGCATGATAGAGCTCAAAATCAATGCCCTCTATTATGGCCCTGTAGATATGGAACTTGTTGTGGTGGTCGCTGAGCCCCATGACGACACCCTTGGCGAAGGGGTTGCCGTTGCCGGGCGCAAGATGAGGTGTAAGGACTAGACCGTTGCAGCCAACAGGTATCTCATCAAGTTTGGAGTCAAGTATCTGCTCTACGCGCACACCCTTCCTGTGAGCCTCCATGACCTCTTCCTGAGCAAAGTTTCGTATGAACCAGGTGACTATCCAATAGCCACGGTACAGCTGATACTCTCCATTGTAGAACCCCGGCATGACGGCGGGATACGAAGGAAGGAAAGGTTGAGGTTCAAAGTAGTGCGACGAGCAGAACTGAATCGTTGAAGCCGTACCCAAGGAGATTGCGGCCTTGTCCTCTGTCGTCACAGAAAGGCCAAGGGACTCACAAGCCTTGTCGGTACCCGTGGAGATTAGAGGAAGATCCTTTGGTATACCGCTTCTTATGCTTGTCTCTTCGTTTATGTATCCAACGATGCCAGGGGACTCGACAATGTCAACGAGCTTGTCCATTGGAATGTCTGCAATGCAACGCGAAAGGCCTTTCTTCATCCAGGTCCTTCGTCTATTGTCGAACGGAATGTGCCCCACCTGGTTTGCAGCCCCATCCTTGAGCACTCCCGTGAGCTTGTAGTTCATATAGGATGGAAGCAGCACGAACTTGTACGTCCTCTCCCAAAGCTCTGGTTCGTTCTCAATGATCCAGTTGACGAAGGCATCCTTGTACAGCATGCGAACCGTCTCAGTCATTCCAACGGAAGCGAAAAGGAGCTTCTGCCACCATACGGGATTGACCTCACCGTCAGTGCGCCTCTCGTCAAGCCAAAGGATTATGTTTCTAAGCGGCTTGCAGTCCTTGTCAAGAATCATGACGGTGTCGCGTATGCAAGTGATGGTGACGGCTTTGATTCGTTCGAAAAATCTTTTTCCAGGGTCTTTGTCCGCCATGCGTCTGAGGGCAAGGCATGCTTCACAAAGCCTGTCATAGTAGAAATCAGGCTCCTGTTCCGCGCGGCCTGGCACACTTGATGGAAGCTTTATTCTTTCATACCTAAGCTGGCTGCAAAGAACCGTATCCCCTTTCTTGTCCACAAGCAAAGCTCTTATGCTTTGCGTGCCAATGTCGAACGTAAGAACAAGGGGATCCATCCAAAACCTCACTTCATGCCAGATGATGTCTTGTGCGATTATAGCACACTAAGCCATGTAGGTCGATATTATTGAACTTTGGGAAGAAGAGCCACGGAGCGGGCTATGTCCTCATCCGTAGGGATTACGTCGTTCATCTCTCCATCGTTGAACTTCTGGTAGGCGGTAAGGTCGAAGTATCCAGTACCGGTAAGGCCAAACAGGATGTTCTTTTTTTCACCGGTTTCCTTGCACACGAGGGCCTCGTCTATAGCGCAACGAATTGCATGGCTGCTTTCCGGAGCCGGAAGGATTCCTTCCGTCTTGCAGAAAAGCTCGGCAGCTTCGAAGACCTTGGTCTGCTCCACAGAGACAGCCTCCATGAGACCATCATGGTACAACTGGCTCAGTACAGGCGACATACCGTGGAACCTGAGACCTCCGGCATGGTTCGCACTTGGAATGAACTGGCTTCCCAATGTGTACATCTTTGCAAGAGGACAGACACGCCCTGTATCGCAGAAGTCGTAGGCATATACACCACGGGTGAACGAAGGACAGGAAGCAGGCTCCACCGCAATGATTCTGTAATCCTTCTCCCCTCTTATCTTCTCACCCATGAACGGAGCTATAAGACCGCCAAGGTTGCTGCCCCCTCCAGCGCATCCAATGATTATGTCTGGAACGACATCATACTTGTCCAAAGCACTCTTGGCTTCAAGTCCAATTATGGACTGATGCAGCATGACCTGATTGAGAACGGATCCCAGCGCATATCTGTAACCGTCATGATGGGACACGAAGTCAACCGCCTCCGATATGGCACATCCAAGGGAACCTGTAGTACCAGGATGTTCCTTGTTTATTTTTATTCCTATCTCGGTTGTATTTGATGGTGAAGGTATTACAGTTGCACCATAAGTGCGCATTACTTCCTTTCTTGCAGGCTTTTGTTCGTAACTAACCTTGACCATGTAGACCCTACAATCAAGGCCAAGATATGCGCAGCTCATCGAAAGCGCCGTGCCCCATTGACCTGCTCCAGTCTCCGTCGCAAGGCCCTTGAGCCCCTGCTTTTTGGCATAGAAGGCCTGTGCTATTGCCGAGTTTAGCTTGTGGCTGCCGCTTGTATTGTTGCCCTCGAACTTGTAGTAGATATGAGCCGGTGTATCCAAAGCCTTTTCAAGGCAGTATGCCCGCACAGTTGGAGAAGGCCTATACATCTTGTAGAAGTCCCTTATCTCCTGAGGGATCTCAACCTGAGGTGTATCGTTGTCGAGTTCCTGCTTTACAAGCTCGCTGCAGAAGATGTGTTCAAGGTCCTCCTGTTTGAGCTTTTCGCCCGTCTGCGGATTGAGAAGCGGAGCCGGTTTGTTCTTCATGTCAGCTCTGACATTGTACCAATACCTTGGGATCTCGTTTTCCGAAAGATAGATTTTGTAAGGTATTTCATTTTGTGCCATGTTTTGCTCCTCCTTGGAACTTCATTTGTTACTATTGACAGTAACAAATACTATCAAGTCTGCGTGTTTTTGTCAATAGAAACATACTATGAAGGCAAAACTCCATCGGAAGGATCACAAGGTTTCGGTAATACACCCTTCCAATACGGAATAATACAAGTGGAAAAATACGGCATCAAACTGTGTTTCTTTCCATAGTCATCGGTTACAATATACACCATCTCTTTACGGGCAAAAATAAAACATTCCCTTTCAAATTCTTCAAACTTCGTAAACTTTTCTTTGTTGACCTTCTTTCCCAACTCAAAGAACAAGAATTTTCTAACGTAAGTCCAATGCTTGTGTTCACCAATTGCAAACTTATACTCTTCATCCCAAACCATATCAAAAACAGTATCAAAATCTTTCTTGAAGTTTGTGTTTTTGCTATTCGGATTCAATGAAAAAACGTTTAAAGCTTTTTCATAGCTCTTCTTCCTACATTCCGTTTCATTTGCATCCAATGATTCTGGAGTCAACAAGCTTTTTATTAAAACTTTTGTAGAGTTCTCCCTGACACATTCCACTTCATTGTACTCTAACAATTTTGGAACCAACAAGCTTTTTATTGAAGACTGAAATCCTGTCTGTTCACCTTGTCCACTCTTAAATGAATTTCTTTTATTTGTTTTATTTATTCTTCCGTTCCAAATTTCTTCGAATGATTCTTTAAAATAAGCTGTTACAGAGTATCCAATTTTGTAAAAATCAGGATTTGCTTGATAAACAATCCTATCGATTTCGCTTGCAAAATTTTGCCTATTTTCAAAATTCACAAAATTGGAGCATTTTTTCATTCGTTCCTTGGTAACATCTGAGGAAACAGACCTCATTTTGCAAAGAACTTTTGCCGTACCACTGCTATTCCACAATGTCCCGCCAAAGAAACTACATTCTTTGCAGGAATTAAAGATCTGGTAAAAAGCTTTTTGAGCAACATCAAAAGAAGTGGTTTTCGGACAACTGTAAACCCGGAACAACTTCAACCAATTTCCTTCACAAAGAAGTGTTCTTTGAACTCCAAAGCTTTCAATTGGCATACCTTTCTTTACATTTTCTGGATTCACATCACTAAGAAGTTCAATATCTCCACATACGAATTGTTTCTCAAAATCCTCTGCTTTTTTATTATAGAGCCACCACCTCCGGCTTTCATCATCCTGTAAACGATGTTTTATCATCTCAATATTGTTATCTGCATTTTCAAAATCAAACGAAAAACTAGAGAAGTCGAGTTCAATAGCAGAATGACCAAGAATCTTAATCTTTTCAATTTTCTCCCTCGGAACCTTGTGTCTTACGTAAACTTCAACAAGCAATGTAGATTCACTACCCTCGATTGAAATATCCGCTCTCACTTCATTCTCTACTCCATAATTCTTTTCAGAAAAAACATTAAAACCTTTAGTATCAAACAAACGAGATTCAAAAATACGAGTAGAACCTCGAACAACACCACCTTTAACAACGAAATAATGCGACTTGTCTTCTGTTTCAAGTCGAGGATCCGAACAGAGTTTTTTATCAATGTGCATTTCTACGTATGGCAACCTAAGGGAAGTTCCTTTAGTGATAACATCTTTAACCAACAAATGTAGAGCACTCTCAAGACCACCTTTACAAACTAATTTAGAGCTATTTTCATTCAAATGAGCAAAATGTGGTTTTCTGATACGACCCTTTCTCGCAATGAGCTTACCTCCACATTCAGGACACACACAATTACATTTCTTTCCCAATTCATAATCTTTTAATGTGCTTATATGTATGAGAATTCCGTTTCTAAATGCAAAAGGTGTTTTTACCTCACTGTTCCTTGTTTCTTCTTTTTCCATTAAGGTTATCTCTCCTTAAATTATTATAAACACATTCCTCAAAAAATAAGCGCTACAAAACACTTGTCCAGCATCAATAATGAACATACCCTTAAACGGAGTTTTTTCTTAAACAAAACAACCAAAGGATGCAGAAATGATAGAATACGCAATTCTCAACAACGATATCGCAATGCCAATGATGGGCATTGGAACATTCACACTCACTCCGGACGAAGCGGAGGAATCGGTCTTGAACGCCCTGCGTGATGGATACCGCCTCATTGATACGGCAAACGCCTACATGAACGAAAGGGCCGTTGGACGTGCAATGAAAAGATCCGGCCTCAAGCGCGAAGAGATATTCCTCGAAACCAAGCTATGGCCCACATTCTACGAACAGACCGATGTCGTAGACCGTACCCTTTGCAGACTTGGAACAGACTATATAGACATGCTTCTCATCCATCAGGCTGCAGGCAATTACATTGAAGGCTATCGCAGAATGGAGGAAGCGTACAAGGCTGGAAAGGTACGTGCAATTTGACTTTCGAACTTTGACGAAAAGCAGATCGAAGAGATTCTTTCCGTATGCGAAGTACGCCCCACCCTACTTCAAACGGAGCTCCATCCATATCTACAGGAGAAACAATTGAAGGACTTCTTGAAGGAGCATGAAATCGTTGCACAGTCATGGTATCCTCTTGGACATGGAGACAAAGCGCTTCTTGAAGAGCCATTGTTTGCAGAGCTTGGGCACAAGTACGCAAAGACAAGTGCACAGATCATCCTCCGTTGGCACATTCAGGACGGCAACATCGTCATTCCAGGCTCAAAGACCGCATCACATATCAAGGACAACTTCGACATCTTCGACTTCACCCTCACGGACGATGAAATGAATGACATCTCCGCCATTGACAAGCAGAAGCGCTATTATGTGCGCACTCCAGAGCTCATCAAACGCTATGCCGAAATGGTCTTCGACGTTGACAGCCAGAAGTAAACACCTTCATTTAAGCAATATTCATTGGGCCGTTCCACAGATTCAAAGCCTTGGAACGGCCTCTTTACAATCAATCAACTGAAGATACAACATCAATCATTTAGGGCATCCATTAGTTCGTCTACGTTATTAAACGGCTTATAGGTCGAACCCTTTTCCACAGCTTCCATTGCTTCATACGTAACTTGGTTTGGTTCATCCATTCCAATGCGTTTCCCCAATAGAACGACTAGGTCTCCGTCTTTGCTGATTACATCAACCACGGCATCAGGCGGAACGTTGTCCAATACCGTTTCCGGCGTGTACGGGTGAAATACCATTCCTTTCCATTTGCCACTTGTATACACATAATCACCATCAAGGTTCACGACATGCGGCTCTGAAACGTACTCCGCATCCAAACTATCGAGAGTAAACAGGACAATGCCGCCCTGTTTGGTGATTCTCAACAGTTCAATGACCGCTTTTGAAGCATCGGCTTTGCACATGTGGTCAAGAACGTCTTTGGAAACCACTGCATCGAACAGGCCGTCTTCATAACCTGTTTCAAGGATGCTCGCAGTCTTGAAATGGACCTTAAGTCCGTTTTCTGCCAATAGTCTTTGCGCAAACCCAACTGCATGTTTTGAAACGTCAAAGGCACTGACATGAAACCTGTTTGCTGCAAGCTTTGCAGTATAGACTCCGCAACCACAACCTGCATCGCAGACCTCATTTGCATTGTGTTCATGAAGAACCTTTATCAAGGCATCTTCTTCCATACCGTTTTTGCCCACGTATTCCTGTATGCGGTCCAAACCCACATTGACCCACGACTCTTCCCAAAAAGGATCCATATCATTCTCCATCGCATACGATGCCAAACTCAATGACATCGGTCTAAATCAAGGCCGATTATAGCGTTATCGTATAGATATCGTTTCAACGAGGCCTTGTCTCCCGTCTGGTACATGTTCAAAAGCCTTTCATTGAATCCAAGCATGTAGTCGTCCTTTATGGTCATCATGCCGCAACCATGGTCAAGAAGGACCTTATTTGCAGCGGCCAAAGCGGTTCGTTTGTTCCCATCCCAGAACAATTGGTTGTATGTGATGAAACAGAACAGGTCAAGAGACTTCTCAGTTGCCGAAACATACGAAGAAAGGATTCTTTTGATGCTTCCTTCGGTTTTTTCCTTCTCAGGAATTGGAGGTTTGTAATCACACCCCGATATTCCAACGTTGCCAGTTCTAAGTACTCCCCACTCAATGGATTCGTCCCGTGCAATGTAACCGTTCAGTTTGCAAATGAAGTCGAGATTAAGTTTGTCATTGAAATTGAGTATATAGTTCCATGCATCACGCATGTTCCTGATTGCGAGGATATCGTCAAGAGAAACATTTGGAACGTTTACACCTTCAAGAATCGTTTTGGTCTGCGGAAAAGTAACGGCACGTGCTTCCATCTGCATTCCACAATAGACGTTTTCATCCCATTTCTTCTTTGCAAGAAAAAAACTTTGCGTCCTATCGAGTTCATATTTATTCGGATAGGGATTATCGTTCTCAGAGACCAAAAGCTCCTCCATGGTTATGTTGAGATAATGAGCCAAATTGTAGACCGTTTCAGCATTGCATTTGCCTATCTTCTTCTTCCCGTTTGCAAGCTCTGACAAGGTGGAATATGGAATGCCAGATTCCTTGGATATTTCAGAGATTTTTTTGTTGTTCTCTTTGATGTACTGTTTCAACGTCATGGGTTCATTATAACTGGATACAGTTAAAATTTCAAATATAATCAACTGCAAAGAACCATTTTATTGTTTGTTTTTATTGAAGTAACGAATTTGACTGAGAATGGGAGTTCTTGAAAGATGCTGAAATCAAAATATGGCGGGTGGCTATGCATCTTCACGAAACCTTTGGTCCGATGCATATGGATTTTGACAGTAATCGTGGCGTTTTCATAATTCTTCGTCCATCCAAGATCCTACGTTGGAACTGAAAGATGCAACTATTCTGACTAGCGAACGATTTGCAAGAGAGTGGCAATGGTTGAATCTGTAACCAATCTGTAGAGGTTGTGGCAGTTGTAGCAGTTGTAGAATTCGTGCCACTTGTAGAAAGTGTCGGAAATGTGAAATCAAACATTAACCTAAACTTTTGATAAGTTGCCATATATGTGCAATGATGCAAGTGGCACTGCCGTGAAACGATGGACGGTTCGACTTCTCAGATGTTCATGATTGGATATCGGGGATGGTTCCTCCCCGATTCTTCGAAAGACGAATGGAGGTGATGCTCATGGGCGACTATGAGATGCTTATGGTTGTGATTGCAACCATAGGCTTGGCAATGGCAGCATGTAAAGGCGAAGTTTCCAAAGGCGTGTTTCCAGCCGTGCAAGGCATGGCCGAGTTTTTGTTTTTAATGTCGCCTTATCTCAAATCCCCACATTTTCAGGTATGTGCAAGATTTAGATCCTAAACCGCCTCTTGAAGGTCTCGTAGTTCTCCATGAAATTGTGCGTGTGTTCCGTCTTGGTCTCGTTGGTGTATCCGTGTATACCCATCGTTCCCGAGGCCATGCCTATCATTATGGCCGCAGTATTGGAACAATGGTCGGAAATCCTCTCGAAATCGACTATTAGGTCGTTGAAGACATAGCCGTTTCGAAGGGTGCACTGCCCGCTTGCAAGACGCTCAACATGGTTTAGCTTCATTGCATCGCATATATCGTCTATGCACTCCTCCAAAGGTTCAACCTTGTAGGCATCGTCAAGGCCGTCTGAGACGAATGCACTCACAAGCATGTGAACGATGGCCTCGACTGCGTTCATAAGGACATCGATCTCATGGATGCCCTCTGGTGTCATGCAGATCTCCTTTTCGTGCATCTCCATTGCCCTTTCTGCTATGTTCAGGGCATGGTCGCTTATACGCTCGAAGTCTGTCAATGTATGAAGATATATGCCAGCCTTTTTTGAAAGGTCGGTTGTCATGTCGTGACCAGAAAGCTTGACAAGGTATGTCCCCAGGGAATCCTCGAATCTATCGATGATGCTCTCAATACGTCCTACTTCAGTGAAAGCCCTGTCGCTATAACCGGAACGAAGCATCGAAATTGCATCCATGAAGTTCTTTTCCGTAAGTTCAGCCATTTTGTTCATCACGATCCTGACATTTTCAATTGCCAACGCTGGATAGTTGAGAAACCGCTCCTCGAGTCTGTCCATCTCCATAAGCTCGCTGTCAGGGCTTTCATGAGAACCTTGTACAAGGATATTTGCAAGCCGTTCGATCAAACCAGACAATGGAAGAAGCGCAACAACGACGATAAGTCTGTAAATGGTATTCAACAACGCAACGTCTACGGATCTCAGAGTATGTACAGTGAACGGAAACGAGACGAGCGCATCAATGCAATAGAACAAGGAGCCAACGACTACAGCACCAAGTGCATTTATAAGTAAATACGAAAGAGCCGCTCTTCTGCCGTCGGTAGACGAACCCAATGCTGCAAGCAGAACAGGTACTGCCGCACCTATTCCAATCCCCATGATGATTGGAAAGGCATTGCCAAAACCAATGGCACCTGTCGAGGCAAGTGCCTGGAGTATTCCTACCGCAGCCGAAGCACTCTGAATCACAGATGTGAAGACGGCACCAATTACAATGCCAAGGACGGGATTGGAGAACTTGGCCACGGACTGTACGAACACCTTTGAATTCCCCAGTCCTGAAACCGTAGACGACATGACCATCATACCGAACATGAGTATGGAAAAGCCCATGAGTATGTCGCCTATATGCCTGTGGAAGCGTTTCTTCGAGAACATTCTGAACAGAATTCCAATTATAGCGACAACGGCGGATATGAAATCGGTCGAAAGGATACCAAGGAGGCCACCATGCACGCCAATGCTGGAAAGCGACACGATCCATCCTGTGACGGACGTTCCAACGATTGCTCCCATGATCACCGATATTGCCTGCCCTACTTTCATCATGCCCGCATTCACGAACCCAACAACCATGACCGATGTCGCTGAAGATGATTGTATCACGGCGGTGACGAACGTCCCAAGCAGGATTCCCCTGACAGGAGTGCTAGACAGTCTGTACAATACGACCTCAAGCTTGTTTCCTGCAACCTGCTTCAAACCCTCTCCCATGAGGGTCATTCCAAAGAGGAAGAGAGCCACTCCGCCCAAGAGGGATACAATCTGCAAAACGTCCATAAGACCTCCATAAAAGTGAACAAGACGAATGATACTTGTTGAGCCGACTTTTTGGAAGAACGCTGCTTGAAAGCCTTATGGAAATAGAAAAAAAAGAAACTAAAGAACAGAAAAGACCACCGCAATTGGTGGTCTCCCTTCTTTGGAGGTGGGGGGAGTCGAACCCCCGTCCTAACGGCCCATCCACAGGCGTCTACAGGCTTAGATCCGGCTGGAAGGTCTCAATTGGAATCGACAGTCGGTCAGTTCTCATCCAATCCAGATTGAAGATGTCCCTATGGTCTACAATCATCAACCAAAGGCAAGCCCAAGGGATTTACAGGGTTCAGGGTCATGGGCACGGCATCCGTCACCTTGTCCGTTCTGGCTACGATTAAGCAGCGAGAGCGAATTCTGCTTCGTCGAGGACGAAATCGTCTTCTTTCTTTGCAGTTAATTTTTTTTGCTAGTTTTACAAGTTGGCGCTTGGCCTGCAACCGGTGGGCTGAACTCCGCCAGTCGAAACCAATACACCCCCTCTTGGATTTGTATTGGTACTAACAAAATACAAAGTTCTATGAAAAAAAGCAAGGGGTACACTTTACGTATTATGCACTTTACGTATCACATATTCTTAATCTCTTCATCTCTTCTATCACTTCACCCAACGTTTTACAAACCTTGTTTCCAACAAGACCACCAACGAAGTTGTTTACCTTGAAGGTTTCATTGTAGTAGTTGCGAACATCGCTCTTGTAGAGAACAGTCCTTTTTCCCCATCCATATCCAAGGCCAATCTCAGCTGCAGTTCCAGAGTCGATCTCTATTCCATTGCAGTTGGCAACGATGAAATCACAAAGCCTAATGGCCTTCAAATCCATGTAGAAGCACGATGCCTTCACCAATTCGCTGCTATCGTTGTTGATGACGACCTCTTGGGGAAGAAACGTAGTATAGCCTAAAGACCTTAAGGCATCGGAATTGGTTTTGTTCGTGTACCTATCGCCTTCATTGAACAAAGGCCCCGCCATGTAGACCTTGGGCTTGCCCTCCTCGTATGGCGTCATGTACTTGTCCAAGGCGACAACAGTCTCCTTATCTTGGATTTTCGTCATTTCATTTGAAAACGGAATCTCCAAATCACCATACTTCTCCTTGAACACAGCGCGATAAACGCCTTCGACAACATAAACAGCAAGAAGAGGATCTTCTTTTCCAACAAGATAGTAATCCATTAGGCCCTCCAGATTGTCTCATTGTAGCACGTATTGATTCAGCAATGTACAAAAAAGGCAAGCTCTGTGTCATGGGAAACCCTCATGGATATTCCCTATAGTAAAACCATTACAATAAAACAATTTGTCTCTCCATGAAAATAAAAGGGACCATAATCGTGACCCAAACGGCAAGCACCATGCGAAGACACACAAGAAAACTACAGTAGCAAATAAAGTAGCAAATAAAGTGGAAAATAAAATCATTCTATGTTAGAATGAATCTGAAAGGGAGTCTTCGACATGAGAATGGGTCCGGAAACCGAGAGCATGGAGTATAAGAAATCCACTGGAGAACTTAAAAACGCCATAGTATCTTTGGCATCAATGTTGAACAAGAATGGGTATGGAACCGTATTCTTTGGGGTGGGCAACAATGGCGAAGCCATAGGACAGCTTATAGGGGATGCAACATTAAGGGATGTGTCTCAAGCGATTGCAAACTTCATAAAACCCCAAGTCATACCAACAATCACTCTTGAACTTATAGACGAAAAGAACATAGTCAAAGTATACGTAGAAGGAACAGACAAACCGTATAGTGCCTATGGAAGATACTATATGCGCTCTGCGGATGAAGACAGAGAACTGTCTCCCTCTCAATTGAAGAACATTATGGAAAAGAAGGTTGAGGCAGATCCCATCGTCAGGATTCCAGCCATATCACAACGTCTTTCATTTGGGCAGCTAAGGACATTATATGCAATAAAAGGTCTCTCCGTGAATGACTCGGAATTCGAATGGAATACAGGCCTAAGAATGGAAAATGGAAACTACAACTACCTTGCAGAGCTCATGTCAGACATCAATGATGTATCAATTAAGGTCGTCACTTTTGCAGGTAGGGACAAAAGCGTTGTAAAGAAAAGAAACGAATATGGATTCAAATGTCTTGTCTTGGCAATGGAGCAGGTGCTTTCCTATGTTGAAAGCATCAACGAAACGCTTGTAGACATAGGCTCGAAACAACGAGAGGAATCAAAGCTGTTCGACATGGAAAGCTTCAGAGAAGCGTGGACGAATGCCTGTCTCCATACAAGATGGGACATGCAGATACCTCCTGCAGTGTATGTTTTCAAAGACAGAATCGAAGTGATATCAACAGGCGGTCTGCCACAAGGAATGACAAAAGAAGAATTCTTCAAAGGCATCAGCTACCCGGTGAACCTGAAGCTACAGAAAATCTTCGGACAACTTGGATATGTGGAGCAAACAGGGCACGGAATACCTTTGATCACGAAGAACTACGGAACACATGCATTCGAACTTACAAGGAACCATGTCAATGTTGTGATCCCCTTCAACAAAGAGAATGAAAAAGAACCAAAGGAACCTGTTACATTCCAAAACCACTACTCGGACAACATGAACAGATCTCAGTCACTTCTCTACTCCATCGTAAGTGAAAATCCAAACTACACCATAAAGGATATGGTGAAGGAATCGGGCATGAGCGACGGCTACGTAAGGAAAGTGCTGCAGTTTTTGAAGACAAACGGGTATGTAGAAAGAGAAGGCTCAAACAAAACGGGCCATTGGAAAACCAACGTTCCCACACACAACGAAGATGCTTGATAAGCGAAAACGTTTGAAAGTTGCCACAAACAATGCAAATCTGGAGCATCACCCAAGCGCAACATCCAGGACCATCATGAGGGCAAAGCCAACGACAGCACCCATAGTACCAATGTTTGTATGTTCACCGGCTTGAGACTCTGGAATAAGCTCCTCCACAACCACATAGAACATTGCACCTGCAGCGAACGATAGAATGTATGGAAGGATTGGAGTAAAAAGCTGCGTAAGGAGAATCGTCAACAATGCACCAACCGGTTCGACGACACCTGAAAGGAATCCATAACCAAATGCCTTTCTCTTTGAAAGACCCGTACCTACAAGCGGCATGGATATGATTGCACCCTCCGGGAAGTTCTGAATTGCAATTCCAACAGAAAGTGCAAATGCTCCCGCCGTCGTTATCACGTTGCCACCTGACAGCATACCTGCAAGCACTACGCCAACGGCCATGCCTTCTGGAAGGTTGTGTATGGTGACGGCAAGAAAAAGCATGAGAGACTTCCCAAGCCCGCTTGGCTTGCCCTCAGGCTTGTCGGAATCCAAATGCAAGTGGGGAACAACCGAATCAAGCACCAAAAGCAGTAGAGTTCCTGCTAAAAAACCAACCAAAGCAGGAATCCAAGCTATCGTTCCGGCATTCTCAGCCATATCTATGGCAGGCATGATAAGGGACCATATAGAGGCTGCTATCATGACACCCGATGCAAAACCAAGCAAAGCCTTTTGCACACTCGCCTTCATGTCCTTCTTTAGAAAGAACACCATGGCCGCACCCAAAGTAGTACCAAGAAACGGAATCAGAACCCCAATCGCAACCTTGCCGTAGTCACTCATTTGCCATCCCCTTTTGAAGTCCAATCTAGGCTCAATCCCCAATGCGGGAAACAGTGCCCACAACAAAGTTAACAGAACCACCAGCCTATTTCAAGGACGACAACGCAACTACTATAACCAAGAAGTACACCTAAAACAGCAGGCTTTGGTTCACCACCAAGTCAATTACCAATTTTATCACCAAGTTTATTGATGAGTGAATGACAAAACCCACGAAATCGAAGGGACGACTTTCGATTTCGACATTGATGCCTTTAAGGAGGCAACTATAAACGCCTTTCTTCACAACGATTGGACAACGGGAAACGAGCCAATGTTCACAGCCTATTCGAACCGCATAGAAATACCATCGAGGGGTTCTATTCCTCAGAACCTGATGTCTTTTACCTTAGGACCCCTACTTCATTCCCAAATGGAATCGAGTCCATTGCACCTGCTCGCGAGACAGTGATCGAACTTGCAAGACCAGCACGCTTGAGGGAATCCTCTGCATTCATGCCGTTGAGTCGTGATGCAATGAAATAACCCATGAACGTATCACCGGCGGCGGTCGTATCCACCACGCACGTCTTCACCGCAGAAATCTTCAAAGTCTGCCCCTGGAACGAATAGTATGCACCATCCCCACCAACGGTCATGACGACTTCACACGAAGGCCACCGCAAGGACAAAGCCTCAATCAAATCCTCGTAGGCAGCGCCACCCTCAAGCCCGGCAAGGGCCGCCCCTTCAACTTCGTTCACCACCAAGACCGATACCTTTGAGAAATCGATCTGAGAAAGAACCTCGTTCACAGGTGAAGGATTCAAGAAAATGCGCATACCCTTCTCGTATGCGCTGTCTATCACATATCCAAGGTCGTTTATCTCGCAGTTCACGCAAAGAACATCATCCTTTGAAAAGAAAGACAATGTCTCGTCCACCTCATCCCTTTCGATGCGCTGGTTGCCTCCCCCGTAGAGTATGATGGAGTTCTGCCCATCCTTGTCCACCTGAATTATAGCCTGACCCGTCCCGCACGAGGCACGCCTCATATATGAAACATCCACACCAAAACCAGAAAGTTTATCCAGAATGAACTTCCCATCATCTCCGCATTTTCCTGCAAGATAAACAGTTGGATCATCCACACAGTTCAAAGCCTTTGCAAGTGCGGCAGCCTGGTTGGCACCCTTTCCACCTGCACCTATCGACACGCCAAACGATGATTGAGTCTCCCCAGGCGCAACTATATGATCAACATGGAACACCATATCAATGTTTACAGAACTGTAGAATAGAACTTTCATGGAAAACTCCTTGGTACACAATCCAAAGTATACAAGCATCAGAACTTTTTTGAAACAATCATTTTGAAATGTAGTTGACATAAAACGACCAAAGCTGTATATAGGATGCAAGTTTATACAAGAAACTGCAAACAGCCCAACAAGGAGGGACGTATGAAGACATTGATACTCAAATCAGACTCATCAATGAACAAAGCCCTCTTTTCGTCCTATTACTATTTTTATTTTAGGAGTCCTCGACAATACGCCTGAGCGTTGGAAACCATAGAAAAGAATGTGATGGGTCCTCCTCAGACGGAGGACCTTTTTATTGCAATTACAATCCGCAGAGACGGATGAAGGAGAATGGAGATGAAGAAAGTCGTTAGAATCGGTTTGGTACTGGCAATGATGGCCTTGTGTGTGGCAAGTGCCTTCGCAGGTGGAAGCAATGAGAGTGCGGGAAGCCCAGGCAAGACCTATACCGTGGGGATATGCCAGCTCGTGCAGCACAACGCACTCGATGCAGCGACCAAGGGCTTTGAGGATGCTCTCAAGGACAAGCTTGGAGACAGCGTGAAGATAATCGAACAGAACGCATCTGGCGACGTTGCCACCTGCATAACCATAGTCAATGGCTTCGTGTCATCCAATGTGGACCTCATAATGGCCAATGCAACCCCAGCCCTTCAGGCAGCACAGGCAGCAACAGGCGACATCCCAATCCTTGGAACGAGCGTCACGGACTATGGTACGGCCCTTGGAATGGAGGACTTCACAGGAACCACAGGTGTCAACATCTCAGGGACGAGCGACCTGGCACCGCTTGACCAGCAGGCCAACATGATAATGGAGCTTTTCCCAAGCGCAAAGAAGGTTGGAATGCTCTACTGTTCGGCAGAGGCAAATTCAGTTTACCAAGTGAACATTATAAAGGCAGCTCTTGAGAGCCACGGAATAAAGTGTCAGGACTTCGCATTCTCTGATTCCAACGATGTGTCGGCAGTAACGGCAAATGCCTGCAGTTGGAGCGATGTAATCTACATCCCAACCGACAACACCGCTGCATCCTGCACGGAAACGATTCGCAACGTTGTGGAACCTGCGAAGATTCCTGTTGTTGCAGGAGAGGAAGGAATCTGCAAGGGCTGCGGAGTCGCAACGCTTTCCATAAGCTACTACGACCTTGGATACAGGACAGGTGAAATGGCGGCGGAGATCTTAGGTGGCTCAGACGTTTCGACCATGCCAATCCAGTACGCTCCAAAGTTCACAAAGGAATACAACTCAGAGCTCTGCTCCATACTTGGAGTCGAGGTTCCTGAAGACTACGTTGCAATCTAATGTTTGAACAAACAAGCCGGCTATACTGCCATACAACGCAGAAGTCGGCTTGCTCATGTATATGAAAGGATGCGCGATATGGGCGCATCATCAGGAGGAAAGGAACTTGAATATATCATCTTTGATAAGCGCGCTCCCAGGCGCAACAGCACAAGGCCTGATCTGGGGCATAATGGCCATAGGAGTATACCTTACATACAAGGTCCTTGACTTTTCGGACCTCACGGTGGATGGAACAATGGCCACAGGCGGTGCTGTGTGCGTAATGCTCATGATAAACGGCACGAACCTTTGGGTGGCCCTTCTATGTGCAGTCCTCGCAGGCATGGCTGCAGGACTTGTGACTGGAATCTTCCACACAAAAATGGGAATCCCTCCAATCCTTTCCGGAATCCTTACGCAGCTTGCCCTGTACTCCATAAACCTATGGATCATGGGGTTCAAGGCGAACCAGGGTATAAACGTCACGAAATACAACCTACTTGTAAGCGCAAGGAACGTAAGGCACCTTGGAATGGACAATCCAATATTCATAATGCTGGCAGTCACAGCCATTCTTATAGTAGTCCTCTACTGGTTCTTTGGAACGGAGCTTGGAAGTTCACTTAGGGCCACCGGATGCAACGAGCAAATGGCGAAAGCTCAGGGGATAAACGTAGACAGATGCAAACGCATAGGACTAATGATCTCAAACGGAATCGTTGCGCTTTCATCTGCACTGTTTGCACAGTACCAAGGCTCGGTAGACGTTAACATGGGCCGTGGGGCAATTGTCATTGGACTTGCGGCTGTGATAATCAGTACCGTCATCTTTGGAAAGCTCTTCCACAACTTTGGACTCAAGCTCATGGCAGTGTCCATAGGAGCTGTACTCTACTACATAGTCATCCAAGTTGTGCTGTGGCTTGGACTCAACACCAACCTTCTTAAGCTGTTGTCTGCACTGGTGGTCGCATTCTTCCTTGCAATCCCCTACTGGACAAAGAACGCCAAGAACATGAAGAGAAGCAAAGGAGCCAAACATGCTTGACCTGATCAACATAAGAAAGACATTCAATCCCCATACTATAAATGAAAAGGTAGCTCTGAACGGAGTGAACCTGCACATGGAATCGGGAGACTTCGTGACCGTCATAGGAGGAAACGGAGCTGGAAAATCCACTATATTGAACGCAATCGCAGGACTTTGGCCACTCGATGAAGGACGAATCGTCATAGATGGTCAGGATGTGACAGGTCTTTGCGAATACAAGCGTGCAGCGTTCATAGGAAGAGTGTTCCAGGATCCAATGATGGGTACCGCCGGCAACATGCAAATAGAAGAGAACCTGGCAATTGCAAAACGCCGTGGACAAAAACGAGGACTTAGCATAGGAATAACGAAGGAGGAACGCCAACAGTACAAGGAAATGCTTGCAACGCTTGGACTTGGACTTGAAGACAGACTGACCACAAAAGTCAAACTCCTCTCAGGCGGACAAAGGCAGGCCCTCACTCTCCTCATGGCCACACTTACAAAGCCAAAGCTGCTTCTTCTCGACGAGCACACCGCCGCGCTCGACCCAAGGACCGCCGGCAAAGTGCTTGAACTGTCCAATAGAATCGTCAAAGAGCACAGACTTATGACACTCATGGTCACGCACAACATGAAAGACGCCATCGCATACGGCAACCGCCTCATCATGATGCATCAAGGAAGGATAATCCTTGACATCTCCGGAGACGAAAAACAAAGCCTCACCGTACCCGTACTCATGAACGAATTCGCAAAGGCAAGCGGGGACGAACTGGCCACAGACAGAGCCCTCCTCTCATAACACTAAACAAGACCCCATTCAATAGACCGATGTCCTTGTATTGGACAATTAAAAGGCACGGCTGCTTTGATGCGGTCGTGCCTTTTGTAATGTCTTCAATGAACGACAATGGCTTAGATTTGCTTAGAGTTCAGCGAAAATCCTGCTTCCTTTGTTTTTAAGCCATGAATTGAGGACAAAACCAAGAACTGCAGTAACAAGAATCGCAAGACACAGGTATATTACCTCGCCCACCTTGCGACCTACAAGAAAATACAACCCAACAAAAGCTGCATTGAACAGGAAACCCCCTATCAAGGCGATCATGACGCTGAAGCTCTGCTTGATTGGGATAAGTTCGCTCGTCCATGTAAGGTTTGGCATCTTGAGGCCGAGGAAAATTCCAAACAGAGCCATGAGGTTGACGTTAAGCATTGCAAAGGCACTGCCAAGGATGAATTGGATGGCATTGCAAGGAACGGTTGCAGCTATTGCGAAGAGGCACAATACAACGGGTACGAGCGTAAGGACTATTTGGACCTTGAGCTTTGCGGCAAGCACCATATATGGAGACACAGGCAAGGACTGAAGTATCCAAATGCTCCTTCCCTCAAGGGAGATAGAAGGGGTAACCATGTCGTTCATACATGCAATGCAGCATATGCCACCAATCAGGATGATAATCGCTGCACCGGTGGAACCAAACATCTTAAAGGCGATGGTGGCGACAGTCTCACCTTTTAGGAGAATGGCGACGAACGCAACCAGGATGAAAAACGTTCCAAATCCGCAGTTGAGCATGTAGTTGGCACTGGAAGTGAAGCGGGCCAGTTCCTTCGAGAACAATGTGCATTTCACACTTCTAAATTCAAAGCTGGCTTTTGCACCCTTGGTCTTGGATCCAGCATTAGTCGTGACTATCTTTATGAAGCTTCTGGATATGACATACCACATTAGAGCGAACAAAGCACCAAAAACCGCATAGTATATCAAGGTCGCTGTCCAATCGCCCTCTCCCATCATTCCAAAAAGGTACACAGGATAGGCTTTGCCTTTGATGGCCATTCCATAGACGGAGACGTTCATTATCAGGTCAGTTATGACAGTCTGAGCCTTGAAGCAGACAAAGTAGTACAGGCCAAAGAAAACAAGAGCCAAAAGCACCGTGACAAAGCTCTTGTTCTTGAGCTTTTGGCTTAGCTTTGCAACGACCCAACCAAGTACGCATGACAGCTCCAAGTCTATGACGGAGATAAGGAAAACGAAAAGAATTCCGCAAACCAGCGTAGCAAAGCTGAACCTGTACGCTGCAAGATATACTATGACGGCAGGAAGCGCCACCATAGCGGAGTACATGAGACCCATCAGGTAAACTCCAAGCAACCTCGCTGTCATTATCACTGATACAGGAATTGGCATAGAGAGAAGAAGGTCGTTGTCCTTTGCAAGATACAGGCCTGAGAAGGTATTGAATACACTCCCAAATGCTCCAAACACTATGGCTATAAGCCCCATTATTGCAAAGTACAGCCATCCCATGCCGGCTTTGGCAAGAGGTTCGCACATGACTACAGACAGGAATGTGAACATTCCACCTATCACACCTACAAGAAGGAAGGCGAAGAAAACAAAGTAAAGCGCGGTTGATAGCTTGGATCTTGCCCTGTTCTTCTTTGCATCATATAGGTAGCTGCGGAAGATTTCCGCAAACTGCTTTCCAAGAAGGACCTTTACCATCAGTTGTTCTCCTCCTCAAGCTCCAGGAACACATCCTCCAAACTGGCATCCCCCTTGACTTCCTCCATTGTACCGGAGCGGATGAGTTTTCCAGCCTTTATGATTGCAACCTTGTCGCAAAGCTTCTCCGCAACCTCAAGGACATGGGTGGAGAAGAAGATTGCTCCGCCGTTGTCACACACTTCACGCATCATACCTTTGAGAAGGTGTGACGCTTTAGGATCCAAACCAACAAGAGGCTCGTCCATTATAATGAGCTTTGGATTGTGTATCCATGCTGCAATGATGGCCAGTTTCTGCTTCATTCCATGGGAATACGAGGCAATTGGCTGTGACAGGTCATTGGAAAGCTCAAAGACATCGGCATACTTCGTGATGCGGGCTTCTCTGTCCTCCTTGGATACCTTGAAGATGTCGGCTATGAAGTTCAGGTACTTGAGGCCCGTCATGAATTCATAGAGGTCTGGGTTGTCTGGGATGTATGCAATCTTGGACTTGCAGGCAATTGGGTCGTCTTGGATGGAGATTCCGTCTATCGTGATGCTACCGCTGTCGAAGCGGAGTATCCCTACCACAGACTTGAGCGTAGTTGTCTTTCCGGCTCCGTTGTGCCCTATGAAGCCATATATCTCGCCTGGAGCAATATGCAGGCTAAGATCGTCTACGGCCTTCTTTTCACCATAGGTCTTTGTAAGATGTTGGATGTTAAGCATTTTTCCTCCAAAATGGAGCAATGGGCTCCTTTGAATTGCATCATTAGTTTCAGAACAATCGTTTTTTCAACTCTATTAATAGAAAAAAAAGTGTTACCATGTCAACAACGGCATGGAAAAAAGCATAGCGATTATGTAGGATATAGAATGATATCGATAAGGAGAGTTATATTATGGAAAAACCAAACAGATACGCTCAAATGGGAAGGATAATGAGAGGCGCATTGCTCATGCTCCTTTGCTTTGTGGCGTTCACACTAATGATAAGGTTCTTTGACGTACAACCCATAGGTCCAAATGGGAGCTGTGTAGGATTTGCATCGATAAACGCAAAGGCAAGGGATGCATTGGGCATGAATACCACATGGTATGCAGTGACGCAGTACCTTGGATACCTGGCCTTAGCCATAGCGGCAGGATTCGCAGCCACAGGCCTTGTTCAAGCAATAGAACGCAGATCTCTTGCAAAGGTGGATCCAAAGCTCTATGCACTTGCATGTGTATACGTTGCGGTTGTGCTGTTCTATGCATTCTTCGAACTTGTAGTGGTGAACTATAGACCGGTTCTCATAGACGGTGTCCTTGAAGCATCGTACCCTTCAAGCCACAGTATGCTTGCCGTGACGATCTTTGGAACGACTGCAGTGATGGCCCGCTACTACATCAAGAACAAAAAAGCCCAGAACGCTGTTCCCTTCCTGTGTGGACTCCTTGCAGGTGTCATGGTGATTGGACGTTTGGCAAGCGGGGTTCATTGGCTTACTGACATAGTTGGAGGTGTCATACTCTCAGTGTTCTTCATAGACACGTTCAAGAACATCTGCAAGTACCTACAAGACAATAAAGAATAAGACAACAAGGAATCCTAGAACGAGTACTGCAGACCGCCGAATGTCCAAGTGAAATGCTCCGTCAGGTCTTTTTGCGAAGGCTTGACTACCCTATCCATCGGCTGAATGTCACTGAAATTCCGTTTTTCTCTCCAAAAAGTGACATCATTGTCACTTTTTTAAAGAAAACATCGTTTTGTGTGACAATGAATTGTTCTATGTTCCTAAAAAAACTTTTAAAAAGTGAGAATGGAAAACACCGGTTTCTTGGAATTAGTAATATGAAAGGCTCTTGGGAGCTTTCAACGTTACTTTTCAGGAGATGTTTCCATGACAAAGAAGCACGAGGATTACAGCAGAACAAGAACATTTGGCAGAACCGACAGACGGGATATCCCACTTGAGAACGATGCCATGTTCTCCACCGTCATGCAGTACGAGGATGCCTGCAGGGGTCTCATAGAGACCATATTCGAAGGACGCAGGGTGAGAAGGCTCCAATACAAGGACATGCCACCCGCATCCCAGAAGAACATCATATTCGACCCCGCAAACAAAAGCATAAGGCTGGATGTTTTCTTCGAGGACGGAGACACCGTCTATGACATAGAGATGCAGAAGGTCGATACGGGCAACCTTCCGTTGAGAGCGCGCATGTACTCGTCAATGATGGACGCCAACATGCTGGACAAGGGGCTGGAGTACGAGGCCCTCAGAAGGAGCTATGTCATCTTTGTATGCATGTTCGACCTTTTCGAAAAGGGCCGGACGAAATACACGTTCAAATCCATATGCGAAGAGGATAGGGACTTGCCGCTTGGGGACGGCCGTTGTATCATGTTCCTGAACACCAAGGGTTCCGTTGGAGACCTGAGCAACGATATGGATGCGTTCTTCGACTACCTCAATGGAGGTGTGTCCTCCATAGGCACAGGAAAGGACAGCGGAAGCGAGTTCGTGGAGATGGTAGACAACTACGTCCTGGACATAAACGGCGACGAGGACTGGAGGCAGGGCTATATGAAGTACGAACTGAACCTCATTGAAAAGTACAAGGAAGGGGAAGCCTCCGGCGAAGCAAAAGGAATCTCCATTGGCAGGGCTGAGGGCGAAGCCAAAGCCACCAACCGTATGGTCAAAAGCCTCAAAGAGCAAGGAGTCCCAATTGAGGTCATAGCCAAAGCAGCTTCCATTTCAATAGAAGAAACCAAGAGTATTCTGAATAGTTGACCCTTTGTGCCGTGGACCAATTGTTCACGGTAACTTACTTCCAGATTATTCAGAATAAGAAGGTGCTGTCTACAAGCGATTTCAGTTGCTGATGATTATTGTATACACAGTACTTAGCCTATTGATAATGGCTTACAATGGTAGAAAATAACCGCCCAGCGACCTTGAACCTTGCTGAGCGGTTTCCGCAAATGCTGAAAGGGGTCTTTTCCGTCTACAGGCAGTGCCTCTTTTCACTTGAAGTATCGCAAAAGAAACAGTAACTGTTAAGTTTTAGAAAAACAACTCAATACGGGAAAACTCCCTCTTGCTCAGAGACCACCGCATGAACTCAAAATTACACAGTCCACAATGAAGGGCTGAATCATTTCGAACAGCCCTTCATTGGAACTCTTTGTTATTCTATGACTTCAAGGTAATATGTTGTAATACCATCAGATACTGAGCATTTAACATTACCATTGTCGAAGTAGGAAACAACGCCTTTGACAGAGGAAGAACCATTTGTCATCAACCTGCTATTGGAGTCTTGAAGATTAACATATCCATCAACAATGGTATCCTTCAATGTCACACCATCGCCACCTGCATAAATGCCTTTTGTGCTGTCAATCGGCATCTTTACAGTACAACCAACAAGAAGCATCTTTCCTTTATTGTTATTAAACAACGGAATCTCCTTTTCTGCAAAATCAGGATAATTGAAGTTGTCTTTATCAAATTTTGGATAATTACCGACAGCAATAGACTCAAAATCAAACTCCATGTCCTCTGCAGTAAAGTTGACATAGTTCTGCATTGCAATAATATGCCTTCCATCAGAAGTCAATGCCGAACCAACTTTGAACTTACCATTCTTCAAAACAACAAAACCAATGGACCCTCCCCAATGCATGGCTTGCGTTTTATTCTCTTCTCCTTCAGATCCAACAGAAGAGTTTGTCATGGTGTATGTGTAACCTGAAAAATCAATCGTTAGACCTTCTCTATATGAAGCTTTTCCATAATCCTTACTTTCAATTCCGTCTCCAGACGCATCGCGAAGAAGTCTAATGATAGAATTTGAAGCAGCATTTTCTATTGCCTCAGCAAGAGACGAATACACAACCCCATCCACCATTGCAATATCGGAATCCCTCTTTTCACGAACCGTATATGAGATTCCATCCTCGTCCTTTACGGAAATGTATCCTTCATCTACGAAATTCGTATGTGCTCCCTCTGCGTAGCAATCGGCAGGATTGAAGTTTTCAAACTTTCCGCCTGTTACAACTATGCTTGCAGGTCCAGTATATTTTCTTATACCACCTTTTCCATCTGGCAAATCTTCTCCCTGATAATTTGGATCATAGCAATTCAAAACAAACTCATCAGGTTTGGAAGTGGAATACTTCTGCTGTACGGAATAGATGCCTCCGTTGATATAAGCAGAACCTTTTTCAACATACACAGCATGAACATTTCCAACCAATGTTCCGCTTTCAATCGTTACAGTTGCATTAGCATCTTGGACATCGACAGTGAAACAATCGTTTTCCTTCGCCTGCAGAGTTCCATTTCCTGTGATTGTAAGGTTTCCATTTTCACGAACTGAAACCAAGGACCAATCGCCAGTGCTCTCATTCCACAAATCAGAGATATTCGACATGGTTCTGCCTTCAAGGTCCAAAGTCAGTTTCTTATCTACAACAACTGTATTTTCAAGGACAACATCGCCCAAGAGCCTAATCGTGTCGCCATCACTTGCATTGTCGATTGCATCCTGAAGGTAGATATACTTCTGCTTTGTATTTTCATTCAAGACACATGCATCTTCGGTAATGACATAATACTCTGAGAAGTGTGAGGTTTTGAACGTCAGGATACCAGTCCCCGAATCATATGATGTTTCGAATTCCTCTGAAGCATTGCCCTTATACACAACCTTTGGATTCGTATATCCCGTACCAATATAGGTCGAAACCTCGACGTAGGAACCCTCCTCGATAGAAGCATTGTCCAAAGTAAAGTCGAAACCTGCAACGACTGCATCGCCGTTTTCAACCGAGAACTTTTGTACAGCGCTTGCTGTATTGTAGACTACAAGGTTGATTGTAGCGCTGGATTCATCATTCGTCTTCTTGAACGAGCCCGTGATTGTAGTTCCCTGTTCATCCTTGCCAATCGTGGTCTCTGAGCTCACAGGAGAGAAACCGAATTTGTAGACGTTTTCGGAACCGATGGTCTTGTTCTCGGATATGCTGAGACCTATGTCATCGGACTTCACATCGAAACTGACGGAAGACGTCATTTCCTCCAACGTACCCGACACCCTTGTGGTGAGACCATCGTAGACGTTGAAGTACTTGGTGGTTGACGCATGCTCCGTACCGCTTTCGCTGACGAACCTTACGGTCACAGCATACGAACCTGATGGTACTTCGACCTTCCACTCATCCGAAACAACAAGCAATTTTGAGAATCCCGTGTCCAAGCCTTTGATTTCTACGTTCGAAGCATTGTAGGCGGTAGCATTTCCGTTTCCATCGACAAGGACTATGGCCTTGGAGACATCGATGTAGCCTTTTCCGTTCTTCTGAGGCTCAACCTTTACGCTTATCACATTGTCATGGCCCTTTAAGACCTTCGCATCAATGGCGGAACCAGTGTAGACAACGACTCCGCCTTCATCAATCTTCTTGTCATAACCGAAAAGTTGGAAATCCCATTTTCCAAGAGATATCCCCTCTATCGGCGAAGTAAGCTTTCCAGTACCTCCAACAAGAGTCTTTTCGGACTTCGCTCCCGTATCAGGGCCTTTGTCGCTCTTCGCAGCAGTGTAGTACCATACATACTGCTCTGCATCGAACCCCTCCCTCGAAACAACAAGGGATCTACTTCCCTCTCCACTTGCGAACATTATGGTCGCGAGTTCGGCATCGTCGACCACTTCAGCCGTGCACGATACGGCAAGAGCCGCAACCAGCATGGCAGCCAAAAGGATGTAAGACAGTCTCTTCATCTTCATTTCTCCTTTTCATTCCTTTCTATTTCCAATCCTTGTCCGGCATACGCCGGGCAGCTTAAGATTCACGCATTCATACGTTTGGGATGTCCACCCACAAGGCGGGTCTCATCCCCATAGTGTAGTTGGAGGGCAGCCCCGCCTCCACAAGGGACCCCCTTGCGTTCACATACGAGACGTTTCCGTCCTTTAAGCCCTTTGAACGAAGCCACCATTGGGAATCCACTACAGGTATCAGGTCGCCGTAGCCAACGAACTCGTCAGAACTCAGAAGAAAGACCTCTCCATAGCCATCATCATGGACGAAAGACTTTTCGACATCGTCCATTCCAGCTTCGTAGACGTTCGCCTCAAGCCAGACCTTGGCCGAACTGGAGTCCCAATCGGAGCCTTTGCCGAACATCATGTCCACAAGGCTCTGGGATTCAAGGACGTCCTTTGAAAGAAGCAAAGCCCTTCCGTCCTCGACGGAAAGAACGACCCATTTGAGAGGTCTGTCCCTGAACGTGCCAAACGTCACAACATCGCCGGCCTTTGGGGAGAACGGAAAATCCATGGACTCTTTTTCAGGTTCGCTTTCGACTACAAGAGTCTGAAGGACTATTGAGGACTCCTTTGGAGAAAGTTCTTCTATTGAAATATCAGCATCCATGGATGCTGTGCCGCACGAAGTAACAAGAGCAAGAACCAAAAACACGGCAATTGCATATATTCTAACATTCTTCATATCAGTAACCTTTGACCATGGCTTCTTCCGAACCATAGCCACTGTCGTTTGCAAATACACAGAGAACTCTATAGCTTTCGAGCCTGGTGGTCTTAAGATTGAACACTATCGAACCAAATGCATCCGAGACTTCGCTGTCATCAACGAACCACCTGATTCTCGATGTATCAATGCTCTTCTTCGAATCACCAGGGTTCCTGTCCTCGATAGTGAACCGCCAAACCCCTTCTCCAAGCTTTTCTGCCTTAATGGAGCCTTCAGGTTCAGAGACATCCTCGCTTACCTCGAATCCTGATGACGATGGGGCATCGGGCTCCTTCTCTCCGCATACACAGTAATGGAAACCAGCACCTTCGATGTCGTATTCATGAGGAGCTTTTGTCTCTAGCCACTCCTTTGGACACACCGCACAGGCTCTCCAATGGTAAGAGGAATTAAATCGGTATCCATCAGTATGGACTTCCTTGGTGTCCGTTATCTCTTTGTCGCAGACAAGGCATATCGAAACATGGTAGTCATCATAGACGGCGAACATTCCTTTTGGATTGGCACTGTTACTAAACACATGCTCTCCTGTTGCAGGGATCGTCACATCGTCAAGGCTGATCTCGTTTTTGCCTTCTGCATCGCTGAAGAGATTCCCGCAGTTCGCCCTCGTACATTTCCAGTACTCTTTGTTTCCAGCAACTCCGCATGTAGCAGCATTTGCCGTAACATGTTCCAGTTCATGCCCCTTTGCCATGTCGGTCGTCGATTCGAATGTCTCGGTTCCCTTAGCTCCGCAGATGCAGCTGTAATGGTAGGTCGCAGGGGATTCGCATGTTGCGTCCGAGAAGAGATAGTCCTTAGCCTCATTCTTTTCGTTGTACGAATGCTTCAACTTCTCGCCTGTCGCCAAACATATGGTACACACCTTCCAGTGCTCCGAATCATCATGGCTCCAGACTGTAGACCATGTGTGTCCAAAGGTCTTGACTATGGTGTCCTCCAGACTCTCGAACCTCTCGGAGCAGGCTTCGTTGCTGTAGTAGAAACCACATGTGGAACAGTACCAATACTCCTTGTTTCCGTTCTCAGTGCAAGTAGCCGCAACGGCCTTCTCGTGGGTCGTCGAATGCTTCAGAAGAGGAAGATCCTTTCTGTATGTGTATGTACATCCCTCGTGGATGCATTCGTACAACTCATATCCATGTTCCGTACATGTGGATGGAACACTTTCGACAAGTTTGCAATCGTGGCCCAAAGCTGGAAGGACTTCTGTATGTTCATGTCCACAGACGCTGCAGCTGGTCGTTACGCTGCCTTCCAATTCATCTGTTGGTTCGACCCTTGATGTCTCAACCATGTCATGGTCTGCAAAATCGCTGGTAGCAGAGCATCTTGTACATCTGTGCCAGTGGCCATGCTCGTCACGGCTCCACTCAGTGGACCAGTCGTGGCCAAGGGCTGAAACGGCAACGTCATAGAGTTCACAGGAACCCTCTTCATCGACGAAGTCATTTTCGCACCTGTCGCAGTGCCAGTGCTCGACGTTTCCTTTCTCCGTACACTTAGGGGCCTTGGCCTCGACATGGACAAGAGAGTGGCCCTTGGCGGGAATGGTCGTATCGGCTATGTAGTTCTCGCCCTTCTCATCCGTGAAGTCCAGCCCGCACCTCGTGCAGTGCCAGAATTCAATGTTTCCGGAATCCGTGCACGTTGCATCCTTCCTGTCATGATGGTCCATGATATGGCCCACGTCCTTGAGTTCTATGTCTACATCAGCACCTTTGGAGAAGACCTTGATTAAGGCTTCTCCAACGGCAACAGGGACGCCGTCCTCCGTGATGGCCCGCCCCACGATTCTATACGAAGCCCTTGGAAGGTCGTGCAACTCGAACTCAAAGGAGGAATCGACCTCGACCGTCCTGTAAGGAGTATCGGAGTTCGTCCTATAGAAAACAACCTCGTATCCAAGGATCGTCTCCGGAACGCTCGTATCAGGGACGAGCCTTATCGTTACCGTCGAGCTCTCCGTAGGATGCAGCGATACGTCGTCATTTACAAGTTCGTCTTCGAAGACCTCCTGTATGGCGGTGCCCCTAGTGAATTGTATGTCGCAAGAGACCACGGATATGGAGAAGAACAAGAGAACCAGTATTGAGAAAATTGCAGAAGCCTTGCACAAGCGTCTATGAGCCATAATGCACACCGCCTCAGTCGGCCACGTCCTTGAACGAATACACGACCCCCACCCTCAGCGGAAGCGTGAGGTACAACGTGGTTCCAAGCCTCACTTCGTCCTCGTTGTGAAAATCAGGTTCAAAGGCCGCATTTACATCGAATCCTGTGGTTAGGTATAGACCGTCTGCTATATTGACTCTTCCATTCAGTCCAAGCCTTGCCCTGAATCCAAAGGAGCCAACCTTGTCGTATATGCACAGAGCAGGTCCAAGCCCCACCTCCAGGTTCAGCTGGAAGGCTTCGTATCTTTTGGTATGATAGAGCATCCTTGAATATAGAAGTTCCATGGAGTACACCTCAAAGGCCGCATCCTTCTCCGTTGGCGAGAACGTATACTGGAAAGTGAAGCCATATCCGTTGCCCCTCCTGGTCTCGTAGGATGCGCCAAGCTCCACGGAAAGCGCAGTGCTAAGTCTGTTGGAGTTGTAGTATGCTACCACCGCCCTCTTTGGAATGAGGAATGCGGCAAGAAACGGCCATTGGGCACCAGCCTGCGCTCTTATCGTCCATCCCTGTGTGGGGAGGTTGTCTTCGTCGTAGAGTCCTTCAGGATCGTATGATGTAGTCCTCTTCGTCCATTTCCTTCCATCGACGGATGCCCTTACCTGAAGCACGGGGTCGTCTTCGCTGTATGTATGGAACTCCACGCCTGTGGTGTTGGAATCGACCACATACCATGTGCCGTCGTTGAATCTGAACGAGAACCAATTGTATTGTGCTGTATCGCCTATCTGGCTCCAATGGTAGGAGAGGATCCTTTCAGATTCCCCCCCCCTTGGGGTTTCAGGACCCACTACCATAACGGAGGATGAATCGTAGGTATCAGGGGTCTGTGCCTTGAGCACCATGCTCTTCGTGGCAGACCAGCTTTCACCGTCCCTTGTGCTCTGGATGTTGAAGATGTTTTCAACCGAAGTGTCCATACCCGTGAAAGTGTATGAGGTTACCGATGGATCCAGCACAGTCCAAAGACCTTCGTCCTCGCCGTTGGCCTGAACCCTAACGGCCGTGACCTTTGGATCCTGGCATGTCCAGCTGAACACCACGTCTTTGGCGAAAACACATGAGCAACAAAGCATCATGGAGAATGCAATCATGGAGACTATGGCTTTTCGCATTTATCCACCCCCCCTTTCAATTGCGTTGTTAAAACAACATGGGCGATTTGAACTCTAACACCCACCACCCCCGTTGTCAAGGTTTTAGCTGCCCTTTTGGCACCCTTTTGTTGTCCTTAGTGCATCTATCACAGCAAAAAAGTTCTTCAAGTCCTTTTTCAAGGCCATCGATGGTACAAATACCAGATGGAATCGGCAACCCAGCATTGCGCAGGTCGTTTGCCAAGGAGGCCATGTAAGGCTTGGAAATACCGGCATCCAACGCTTCACTGTTTGAGAAGACATATGATGGAGTGCCGTCTGCAACTACATGCCCATCCTTCAAGTACACCACATGGTTGCAGTATTGGGCTATGTCATCCATTGAATGGGAGACAAGCACTATGGTCTTCCCTGCTCTGTTCAAATCAAGGAGCAGTGAAAAGACAAGGTCGTGCATTGTAGGATCAAGCCCAGCGGCAGGCTCATCCAGAACAAGAACGTGAGGATTCATCGAAAGCACACCTGCAATCGCAACTCGTCGTTTCTCTCCGCCCGACAAAGCCAATGGATCGCGTCCCCAAAATGATGAATCCAAGCCTAAAGACGCCAAAGCCTCAATTGCCATGCACTTTGCAGCCTCCGCTTCAAAGCCCATGTTCACAGGTCCAAACATGACATCCTTGAGGACCGTGGATTCGAACAGTTGGAACTCAGGATATTGGAACACCAAGCCAACATTGCAGAAGGGGCCAAGAGACACTTGTCCCGAACTTGGTTTGAGCAAACCCTTGAGAATCTTCACCAATGTAGTCTTTCCGCTTCCTGAACTACCGGCAATGCCAACGAAGGAACCAGGTTCAATGGAGAAGGAGACCCCGTCCAGAGCCATCCGCTCAAAAGGAGTACCAACATCATAGACAAAGGAAACATCGACTAGGTCAAGTGACATGGAAACACCCTCGCCAGAACAAAAAGCACAACATAGACGAAAATGATGGAATATGCAACGAAATCGCAATGTCCATATACAAACGGTCTGAATCGTGTAGGAGAATCGCAGGATCCATACAAGCGTGAATCCATGGCCATCGCAAGGTCATCGGCCTTTTTGAATGAAGACACGAAAAGAGGAACCACCACGGGGACGAGGGCCTTTGCACGATGTATCAAGCCTCCTCTTTCAAAGTTTGCCCCGCGGGCTTTTTGGGCTTCCATGATGCGAGATGCCTCTGTGGAGAGAATTGGGATGAAACGGAAGGCAAGCGATATCATGGTTGCAAAGTCGTGGACTGGAACCCCTAGCCTTTTCATCCAGCCAAAACCCTTTTCTATACCACTGGAGACATCTCTTGGCTTTGTGGTCAGGCATAGGATATTGGAGCCCCAAATCGTCTCCATCATACGTAAAGTCATGACTAGTGCCTTTTTCAGGCCATCGTCAACGAAGAATATGTTGAAAAGATCAGTGACGACAACTATGACCAAAAAAGGTTTGAGTCCACGAAGGACGTGCTTCACAGGAACGTTTGAAAGCACAACGAGAAACGAAAGCGCCGCAATTGGAAGCAGCAGTCCTGCAACCCCTTGCGCAACGAACACGGACACCAGGTACACAACCAAGGCAACGAGTTTTGTGCGGGGGTCAAGGTCATGCAACGACGAGGGAACAGGATAGTATCTTCCAAGGGCCGCATTCCTAGACATCATGGACCACCTTGGCACTGGATCCTTTTGCATGGGCTTCGTTCGCATGGACTCCTTTTGAATGGACTTCTCTTGCATAAGCGGCCTTTAGGGCGCTGCAAAGCTCCTCGCTAGTCAGTATTCCATGAGGGATATCGATTCCAGAAGAGATAAGATGTTCTGAAAGTTCGGTCACAGGCGGCAGCTTGAATCCCAAGGACCTCGTCAATGGGGCATTCGAGAATACTTCTCTAGGAGTACCGTCCATGGCAAGATGCCCTTTGTCAAAGACGACTACTCTGTCAGCGTCTATGCACTCCTCCATGTGATGGGTGATGAGGACTACAGTCATGCCAATTTCATGGTTGAGTCTATGACAAAGCCCCAATACCATCCTTCTTCCATTTGGGTCAAGCATGGCGGTGGCTTCGTCAAGCACCACGCACTTTGGCTGCATTGCAAGAATGCCTGCAATGGCTACAAGCTGTTTTTGACCGCCAGAAAGCATGTCAGGACTGCAATGACGAAGAGCCGCCAGCCCCGTCAAGGAAAGGCACACTTCAAAACGATCCTTCATTTCATCCACGCCCAGCCCCATGTTCTCAAGGCCAAACGCTATGTCATCCTCAACGGTGTCTGAAACGATCTGGTTGTCAGGGTTTTGGAAAACAAGGCCCACTTTTGACCTAATGGCATAGACGTTGGACTTATCATGCGAATCCAATCCATCTACAACGACAGAACCGCTGGACGGCACAATAAGTGCATTCAAAAGCTTTGCAAATGTGGACTTCCCTGAACCATTGGACCCCACGATGGCAACAAAGGAACCATCATCTATCGAAAGATTCAACCCTGACAGTGCTTCAACGCTTCCATTTCCCGTTGAATAGGAAAAAGAGACATCCTTTAGCTCTATCAATGGAGGCATCTAGAACATCACTCCTCGCGAGAAGGTTTCTTCACCGCACCAAAAGAAGGGGAACTCGACTTGTCGTCGTTTTTCCTTGGAATGAGCCACTTCTTTATTGCGAACAGTCCTGCAATGCAACCCACTCCCATGAAGAGCTGAACCATCGTCCATTCCTTTATAACCAACTCACGGACGAATGCAAGCATGAGAATTTCTATGACTGATTCAAGGTTCTGGCTGTTGAGTACATGTATCAATTCCACCGCAATTATTACAAGGGATACATAGTTCACAAGTGAAAGAAGTCCAGAAGTATTGTTGCCAATTATGCTTCTGAGTGATTCGGGGACCTTGAGGAAGGACAGCACTATCCCGGCAATCAGGAAAACAGACATTATGAGCTGTATGAAGGAAGTGACCCAGTGTATGAGTTTCTGTATCGTTCCTACTTTGCCCTGCGTCTCGAAAAAATTAGGCGAAAATGTGTCTCCATGCACACCAGTGGAAACGGTTTTCTTTACCTTGTCCATAATCTATTTCTCCTTGAAGTTCCCTTCGTTCAGGTATTCTTCTCTGCGTTTGCCATCACACTGGCTGTCCTTTTCCTTAGCATAGTCGAGTCGGTTCAGAATCAAGGATGACAGCAATCCAATGACAACGCCAGCTATTGTACCGCTTAGGATAAGAAATGGCAAATAGTAGACGATTACATTGGTGTCCAAAACGATACATGCGGTTAAGATTTGGCCAATGTTGTGGAGAACTCCCCCCACTACACTCACAGCCACGCTTCCAAAAAGCCTCGTCTTTTTCAACAACACCATGCCCAAAAGGCTTAGAAACGCACCGGCAAAGGAATATGCAAGGCTAAGGACAGAGCCAAACATGAGAGAGGCCAACAGAACCCTAAGAAAGGAAATCGTCACCGCCTCCTTGGTACCAAGCCTGTATAGAGCAAATACAACCACTATGTTGGCAAGCCCTATCTTGATGCCAGGAATGGCTACGAATGCTGGAATCTGAGCCTCTATGTACGAAAGGACAAGTGCAAGCGCAATGAGAAGACCCATTTGTGAAACCTTTCTAGTATCCATATCGAATCCCCTCTCTAAAGAACGATCTCAACCGAGTCGTCTCCGCCAGCTACCGTGACGGTCAGCTTGTTTGGAAGACACGTTATGCATTGGTTCGTATACCTAACGGTCCCTTGTTTGACGCAAAGCTTGTCAGGGCAGTTTGCATCCACCATGCGGGCACAGCCGTCCTCTATGAGGATGACGTTAGAACCTCCGTTCAGGACGTATCGCCCATCCACTGACAGCGGGTACGAGCCAATCTCCACACCCTCGACCGCTACGACCACTTTGCTTCCAGTGCCCTCTCTACTTCTTATTACGAAGATAAGGACCACAGAGAGAACCAGAAAGAAAAGAACGAGGCAGGCATCCCTAAGGAGCCTGCCTCTTGAACAATCGCTCATTAGAATGCAGCGAGAACCATCGACACGATGGCAATGGCTGCGACCGTGATTGGAACGCCTCTCCATGCCTTTGGAACGTTCTTCATGTTGATTCTACCCATCACACCTGCCATTATGAACGTAACAAGCATGTATCCAAGGCCTACGCCAAGGGCGGAGAAAAGCCCTGCAAGGAACGTGTAGCCATTGGACACATTGAGAAGGCATGCACCAAGCACGGCGCTGTTGAGCATGACAGGAAGGTCAAAGCTGGAGCCGTCCTTCTTGAAAAGGAGACCGGCTGCAGCGGAGACGGCCATCACGACCACTGCGAACACCAGAATGCGAAGCGATGCGACTGCACCAACCAGAACGTATGCATCAAGAGGCCATGTGATGGCGAATGATGCAACGACCGCCAATGTCACATACAAGCCCCTGAATGCCATGGACTTCCAGGACTTGGAGATGTCTGAGCCAACAGACTCGATTCCCATGAAATTGGAAAGAACATAGTTGTTTGCAAGAACGCAAGCGAACATTACAGCAATCAATTCCTTGAACGTCATCACTTTGCCTCCTTCTTGAAGCAGTTGGAAACTGCAAGTAGGATCGAGAATACGATGAATGCACCGGAAGTCTTTGCAAGGACGGGAACCACGAGTGTGGACATGAACGAAAGCTTCATGCCTGCGAATGTTCCAAGACCAAGGACCTCCCTTACAATGGCCATGACGACCACAAAGAGTGCGAACTCAAGCCCTGATACGACGGCGGACTTCAAAGACTCGCCCACTCCACCATCAGATGCAACAGCACCTTTGAGGACTATCATTGCATTCATAGCGCATACTGCAACGTACACACCAAGCATTGAGCTTGCATTTGGCACGAATGCGGCAATGAGCATATTCGATATTGATGCAAAACCAGCAGTTACGACTACTGCCAATGGAAGCCTCACATACGTTGACGAGACCTTTCCAAGAAGAGCCATCACAAGGGACGACAGGACCAGTATGCAGAACACTGCAGCTGCCATGACAAGACCTGCAACAACATTCGTTGTGGCGGCAAGGGCCGGACATGCAGCAAGGAAAAGAATCATTACAGGATTATTGGACAAAAAAGCCTTGAGATTGTTGTTTTCCATCAATTGTTACCTCCTGCAACGGCCCCAAAGGCCTCGAATGCATCGTCTATAGCGCATCTTACAGCCTGAGAGGTCATCGTTGCACCAGAAATGGTGGCTTCATCGCCAGACCAGAAAGAGCCAAGGCCAACGAAGCCTGCCTTGTACGAAGTAGGCTCAAGCGTGTAGGCGCTGAAGTACTCGGCCTCGATGATGAGCTCGTCTGCATTGAATGTATAGATGAGTCCGTTGGAATCAAGCACCACATATATGACCATGGTCTCGTTGGAGAATCCGTAAGGTCTGCATGTGAAGCAGTAGTATGTTCCAGAAGCGCTGTCTGCACGGAAAACCGTTGCAACGGAGTTGAACACTCCATCGACAGATATCTGTTCAAGGACGGAATCCTCAGGAACGAGCTTGGTGACCTTCCTCTTGTCCTTGGATGCAACCTTTGACATCTTGCCTGCAGCTTCGTTGGAAAGGGATTCTGCGACAGCTGCGTCGAACGAAGATGTAACATCGTTTGACTCAAGATCGAATACCTTGTACGACAACGAAGAATTGAAGATCACAAGATAGTCGTCGCCGTTTTCATACCAGTAGGCGACACCTATTCCATTGTTCGTCTTCCATGCACCCTTCACGCCTGCGACAGCGGATGAGAACTCCGATATCTGAGCGATTCCAGCAGGGTTAGCAGCTGTCTTGAACACGACAGGAAGCATCTCGGAGATGACCTGGCTTGGCTCCTTCACACCAGCCTTGATGAGGCCGTTGGAGATCAAAGCCTCAAAGGCATCGGCTACGGCATTGCGGAAAGCGCTTGAAGAATATGTCACGCCGGCAACGATCGAGGTTCCGGCAAGCGTAGAATCCTGCCCCATGAACGTTGCAGGATATGTGTCCTGACCAAAGTCCTTCGTCTCCGGATAGGAATCAAGGGATATGCCTGAAATCTTGCCATCTACCGTAATTGCAACCGTAAGCTCTATGTAGTCGCCGGTGAAGCCCTTGTTCGTGGCGCACCTTACGACGTACCCAAGACCCCCGTTCTCCTTCCACACGCTTGAAACCGTCTCAGGGACGCCATTGAGCTCAAGCTTCTCAAAGCCCGATGCCTCTGGCATTACACCATAGAGGGGCTCAAGCTCAGCACCCTGTGCATTGGCCTCTATAAGAGGAGCTGTGAAGATGTTGAGAACCAAAACCAAGGCTGCCATGACGACAAAGACAGCCACAAGAAGCAAAGCCTGTATCGTCTTGTTATTTGCCATTGTTGGAACCTCCAAGTGGAACGTTGTGAGTAAGCTTCTCGATGAAAGGCGTGAGGATGTTCATGATGAGGATCGAGAACGAAACGCCTTCTGGAAGCGAACAGAACCTTCTGATGATGAACGTTATGACTCCGCAGCATACGCAGAACACAACCTTGCCCTTAACCGTTATTGGAGTTGTCACATAGTCCGTTGCCATGAATATGGCGCCGAGGAAAAGACCGCCAGACAGTATTTCATAGAGGGCGAACAATGGAGAGCCCGTTGCAACAAGGAACAGAACATAGACAGTTGCAATGAACGAAGCAGGTACGTACCACTTTATGACCTTCTTGGCTGAAAGGTATATCCAGCCAATCACAAGGGCTATGATGCATGTCTCGCCAATCGTGCCGCCGTGGAATCCAAACAGCATGTCCTTGATTGGAGGAAGCACTCCAGAGCTCAGGACGTCCAATGAGTGGGATGCAAGGTTTGCAAGAGGAGTTGCGCTTGATGCGATCTCGACTGTACGCAGTTGAGGATTGACGAACGATGTAACGGATCCAAATGCAATGAGCATGAACACGCGTGCTGTGATTGCAGGGTTTGCAAAGTTCTTTCCAAGACCGCCAAAGATGCACTTCACAAACACTATGGCGAACACGCTTCCTATGACGGCTTCGTAGAGGGCAACCTCAGTTCCAAGGTTCAGCGCAAGAAGAACGCCTGTGACGACAGCTGAAAGGTCGCCTATCGTCTCCTTCTTCTTCGTGCATAGGTCAAAGATCCACTCGGAGGCCACACATGAAGCGACGCATGCAAGGATGAGCCAAAGAGCCTTGATTCCAAAGATGTATATGGATGCTCCAACAGCTGGAAGCAGAGCCAGTATGACATCCAGCATTATGCCACGGCTGGAAGAGTTGTCGTGGAAATGCGGTGAAGAAACGGTGATAAGATCGTAGTGTTCCATTACTTTCTCCTCCCTCTCATGAACTTCTTGCCAGCTCTGTTGTTTGCAACAAGAGGTCTATGGGCAGGACATACGTATGCACAGCATCCGCATTCCATGCACTGCGCCACATCCTCTTTTTTGAGTATGGCTTCCCTTTCGTCCTCATCGTCGATGTCCAATGCCCTGGCGAATTCGACAGGGTTCAGGTTGAGAGGACAAGCCTCAACGCACTTTCCGCAGTGAAGACAGGCTGTTGGCTCTATTACAACGGAATCCTTGAGATCCATGGCAACGAGGGCGCTTGTAGCCTTGACTACAGGCTCATCCAAGGAAGCGACGGCACGTCCCATCATTGGACCGCCGTCAAGAACGCGTCCAGGCTGGGTCTTGAAGCCACCGCACTGCTCGAAACAGTACTCCATGCTCGTTCCAATTGGCACGATTATGTTCTTTGGATTTTTGACGGCAGAGCCATCGACTGATATGCACTTGTCAACAAGAGGCATTCCGGTTTCGAAGAATCGTGCCATCTTGGCAAGTGTCGTGACGTTCGTGATGATTACACCAAGGGACGCAAGCCTTTGTCCTGCAGCTACGACCTTTCCGGTTGCATTCCACAGGAGGACCTGCTTTGCCCCCTGAGGGTATACGCTCTTGAGAGGCTTGACGATGACCGCAGGATCATCCTTGAACACCTCTGTAAGATGGGCTATGGCCTCTGGCTTGTTCTCCTCTATTCCAATGACGTATTCCTTGGAACCTGCGAATCTCTTGAGTATCTCGATACCCTGCTTGATGTGCTCTGCATCCTCAACCATGGTGCGGTTGTCTGCGGTGCAGTATGGCTCGCACTCGGCGCCGTTGATAAGGATGGTCTCAATCTTGTTCTTTCTAAGGGCCTCCCACTTTCCATGAAGAGGATAGGCTGCTCCTCCAAGACCAACGATGCCTGATCTGCGGCATCCATCAAGGAAATCATCCAAGGTCTCAAGCTTTGGAGCCTTCATTTCAGGATCCTTCTCCATCTTGCCATCGCTCTTGATGGAAACGGACTTCTCGCTCACTGCGCTGACCGTTCCAGACACCGATGCATGTATTGGAGACGAAACCCTACCTTCTCCTTCCTTTGCGATGAGCTGTCCAAGATAGACATGGTCACCAACGGAAACGACTGGTACGGCAGGTACTCCAGAATGCATTGACATTGGAAGAGTCACTGACTCCGGTGGAGCAACAATCTCAGAATGCATGTTCTGCGTCGCCTTGCAATGAGGCACATGCACAGCTGATATCTTTCTTTTGAAAAGCATCAATCAATGCCCTCCTTAATTTGATTTCAAAACAAAAGGTGCAACCGCATGATATCCAGCGCCACACCTAACCGATTTCATTTTTATTCGAGGTTTTTGCAAAACCTCAACATGTTTCATCAAAGACCCATTATAATGAAAGGTTCATTTTACAACAAGTTTTTCCAGTCCAGAAGTATATCTAACCTCGCCGTCATGGAACACCCAGACGCACTGTACATCTCCAAGCTTTTGCACAAGTTCAAGCCCCTTTTCGTAAGGTATGCAGTACAACGCAGTGGAAAGGGCATCGGCATAGCCGCTGTCCTTCGTTATCACACTCAGCGATGCAAAGTACTGGGCAGGCCAAAGAGTGTTTGGATCTATGATGTGCGAATACCTCACTCCCCCAACGGTAAAGAACCTCTCGTACTCCCCGCTTGTGACACAGGAGCAGTCGCTTAGCTCAAGGCGGAGTGAGAACGAGGAGTCCGGTTCCTTTGGGTCCTTTATTCCCGTAACCCAACCATCACCGTTTGGCTTGGTGCCAACTATCCTCACGTTTCCACCAATATTGAGCACATAGCTTGTCGCACCAATCTCCTCAAGCCACCTTGCGGCCATCTCGGTCGCATAGCCCTTGCCAATGGCACCCACATCCAACGATGCCTCCGGATCAGTTATTCTCACTGTACAGTTGGCTTCGTCTATCTCAAGGAATTCGAACCCCACATGCAAAGCCGCCTCGTCCAGGACATCCTGCGTTGGGAGGTACTTCTCATCTGAAGTGCGCGCATCATGCCAAATTGAAAGGACAGAGCCCATCATCACATCCACCATGCCATCCGTAAGCTCGCAAATATCATTGCAGTAAAGAAGGAATTTCACGAGCTTTGGATCGACCTCTACGGGATCGCCACCGGCCATTTTATTCACGGTGCAAAGATTGTTGATACCGCTGTATTCGTAGTAGATGTCGAACAACTTGTGGTATTCGTCCAGAATTGCCGCCACGCCATCCGTACACTCGTTGAAATGCTCGTCATCGTCACCTGCATAACTGTAGACATACGACACCGTATCGAAGAACGAAAAGAAAGCCTTGCCTCGGGGTTCTATCTTTGCCACGGACGAAGAGCCGTTTGATGATCCCACGCCAATGGACTGAGAGTTTCTGCTGCACCCTACAATTAAAAGAAGGCCAAGTGCCAGCACTAGACCGACACTTGGCACTATCTTTTTCAAAAGATTCATGGATTAGTTGGCGTTGTTTGCAGCCTTTGCAATGACATCCATCATTCCTGTGATCTGGATCGAGCAGGAAGCGAAGAGCGTCTCGTCAGTCGTTACGACATAACCAGGATGGGCTTCCTCTGCGCCTCTGACTCTTGTTGGAAGGCTTGCAACCTCAGCGGCCGTCTTGCCTGCACAGTAGTCTTCGAATGCAGCTGCCTGCTGGAACCACTCGTTCGTGGCCTCTGAGTACTTGACCATATTGTAGTCATACTCGAGTTCCTTCTTGGTTCCTCTCCATGTCTTTCCTGTGATTTCACCATCGACATCCACTGTGAACTGTGGCTGGATTGCATCTGTGAGAGCTGCAAGGATCTTACCGTCCTTTCCAACGACTGCACCTGCGAACTCTGCATACATCTTGATGGAACCATCTTTATCCTCCGTTGCGACTGAGGAATCAGCGGCTGTGGAGTTGATTGCAACACCAACTGAGAAATCGTCTGCTGTGGAGAATGTCTTGCCCTTTGCATCGTTGCAAGCCTTTACGACCGCTTCGACGAACTCTGTAATCTGGATTGAGCAGGAAGCGAAGAGAGTCTCGTCAGCCGTTACGACATAGCCAGGATGAGGCTCGTCTGCACCTCTGACTCTGGTCGGCATTGCAGCGACCTCGTCAGCTGTCTTGCCAACAACGTATTTCTCGAATGCATCGACCTGCTGGAACCATTCGTTCGTTGCCTCTGAATACTTGACCATGTTGTAGTCGTACTGGAGTTCGTATTTTGAAAGGAACTTCTTATCTGGATCGACATCGGTTGTGCTCATCTTGTTCTGAGCGTCATCGATCTGACATGCGACGATCTTGCCGTTGGCATCCGTTACGACGACTGCAACGATTGCATCATATGCAGCTGTAGTATCTTTGGTCTGTCCATCGTCGAAAACGATGCCCATTCCAAATTTGTAGGTCTGAGCCTGCTTTGTTGCAGGAGCTTCAGTCTTGACTTCCGCAGCTGGTGTGGAAGCCTTAGTTGCTGTTGTTGTGTTTGTTGTAGCTGTTGTGCTTGTCGTGTCAGCCTTCTTTGAGCAAGCAACAAGACAGAAAATCGAACATACAACGAGAAGAGATACCAATGCTTTCTTCATTATAAATTCCTCCGTGCCGGTTCACCTGATATCCTGATACCCTAATGTTCTGATATCCAGATACTATTGAATGAACAGCCACCTGTGGTGATAACATTTTCAACCCAAAGGGTCAACAAAGCAGAAAACAAAAACGGGCATTCCAAAATCTTTGTAATACCCGTTATGCTTTTTTTGCATAGCAGATTTTTAAATCTCTAGTCATCTCTAGTTGACAGATACATCGCCGGAAACTGTGCTTATGCACACTGCAGCCTTTCCATCACCAACTACAGTCTTCACATAACTGGATTCGCCGTATGCGAGGCCGTTACCAAGACTATCCCCAAAGTTCAAATCCCCAGAAAGGCTCTTGGCTTCGATGTCGATGCCAATACCACATGGAAGTGTAACATCCACATCGCCTGATATAGTATGCACATCAAGCTTTCGAAGATCTCCTGAAAGATCCAACTCGCAGTCCCCTCCCTTGGTAACCACTTTGAAATCCAAGACTTCTCCGTCAAAATCCAAGTCGCCGTTCACAGCTGATAGCTCGACCCTTCCGAACGATGACTTTTCCACATTGAAGTCTCCGCTTACGGTGTTGACCTTAAGGGCATCGGCCTTGGTGCCATTGATTTCCACGTCTCCGTTGGTGGAATTGAGCGATACACTTGCAATCTCGCAGCCTTCAAACGAGCAGTCCCCGTTCACAGTAGCGCAGGTTATGGTTTTTGCATTCACATCAGTGCAGTCGATATCCCCTGTAGAGGTATTGATATGTAAAGATTCAAACCCTTTTGGAACCTTTACGGTCAAAGTGTTCTCAACCGCCACATGGAACCTAAGGAGACCGTTTAGGAAGCTAGTTACCCCAGTACCTTTGATTGGCTTCACTTCAAGATGCAGTACTTCACCAACCTCATAGCTGTAGAAGTAGTGGAGGTTCGTATCCCCGCTCTCATCGTACTTTGCATGGACCTCTTCATCGATGGAAGGGACAAGCTCTACATCAGCATCGAAGGCATCTACAACCACCTTCCTGATTGAGCTTGACCCTTTGCAATCCTGACTGTAGTTCCACGCCGGCCTTGGATTCCCAGAGGAATCGGCCTTATTGGATCCTTCGCATTCATCCTCGACCGGTAGACTGTCTATCATGTCCTGGATGTCACCAAGCTCTTCTATGATCTCCTCTTCGCTTCTACCCTGCCTGAGTCCCTCATCGAAATGCTCGTTATAGTCCTCGATTATCTCATTCCTCGTCTCTTCATTGAACCTGCCAAGCCTCGAGGCAAGTTCCTCCATGTATTCTTTTCTACTCATAGCCAACTCCTTATCAACTTGCTATACCGTCTCACTCGCTTCAACTTCTATGAGGCTCTGCACTGCATGTGTGAACTCCTCCCACTCTTCCTTAAGCTGGATTTGTCTAGCCCTACCCTTCTGCGTAAGCCTATAGTACTTCCTCGCAGGACCGGCCCCCGAATCCACCAAATACGTGGTCACAAACTCGTCCTCCTTCAGTTTCCTAAGGATTGGATACAACGTCCCACCAGCAATGGTCATCGTCTTTGAAATGTTCTCCGTCAACTCGTAGCCATAACGATCCTCGCACACAAGCTGAGACAGAACACAAATCTCCAACGCACCCTTCTTATACTGTGCATTCATGGTCACCACCTCCACGACAACTACACTATAACACAAGCTATTATACATTGCAATATACTATTCGATATTTTAGACCGATATCCTTGAATTAGCCCTTTCGAATGTCCAATTTTTATGAAAAATCAAAGAATTGGACACTTTCCTGTCCAATTTTCACAAAAAATCCCAAAATTGGACAGCAACAGTACTATGCTGTACGACGCGGTTCGAACCAACGCAGTTATCACCGCAAAATCATAGAAAAAGCTCGACGGAGTTTGGGATTACAGCCTAGGAGACAGCGAAAGACAGTGCTTTCTGCACGGCTTGAGCGCATCGACAACGGCTGGCATCAAAAGACCAAGAATTATCTTACAGCGGCGATCAGGTCGCCAAGCACCGGCTCGAAACGGGCCCCGTACCAGTGATCCTTGTCGCTTTGGGTGACTTCTATGCATTTGACGGTGTAGTCTGCGGCAATCTTTGCAGAAGCAACTGCATCATGGCCGTTGACAAGGGCACCAACGAATGCAGACGCATAGATGTCGCCTGTTCCGTGGCAACCGCCCTCGAGCTTTACATGGCGGTAATAGTCAAACTTGCCGTCATGATAGACGACGACACCGGTGGAAGAGCTGTCATAGCTCACTCCAGTTAGGACGATTGTTCCTTTGCAGAAGGAAGCAAGCTCTCCAAGGAGCCCTTTTACATAGGCTTCATCATAGACTTCCTTGTACTCGTAGTCTGTCAAGAAACAGGCTTCCGTTATGTTTGGAAGGACAAAGTCCGCAACGGAACACAGCTTCTTCATCTCCTTTACGAAGGCGTTGTTGAAGCCGTAGTAGAGGGAACCGTTGTCAGCCATGGCAGGGTCAACGATTTTCAATGCACCAGCATTCATAAGGGAAGAGGACATGATGTCCATGACGTATGAAATCTGCTTTGAACTTCCAAGATAGCCGGTGTAGACAGCATCGAAGCCAATGCCCTCCTTCTCCCAATGGGCGGCGATTGCGGGCATATCATCCGTAAGATCGCGGAATGTATAGCCGGTAAAACCTCCAGTATGCGTAGAAAGAACTGCTGAAGGGAGGATTGCCGTCTCAAGCCCACAGGCGGAGAGTATTGGAAGTGCAACTGTGAGCGAGCACTGCCCTACACATGAAATGTCTTGAATAGTAAGAACTCTTTTGAAATCCATCTAACTCTCCTTTGCTAGGACATCGACGATGCCAGCCAAACAAAAATCGTGGCTCAACCCACACGACAGCAATCATACAAAGCTTGCTCATTTAATACAACACTTGCCGTGGAAAAGACCAGTTAGTATAATCTAACACATGAAGAAAGTCATTTGCAGAGTCAAGGGAATGAGCTGTGCAGCGTGCAGCGCATCCGTGGAAAGGATACTTTCAAGAAAGGAGGGCGTGGAAAGCGCCCAGGTGAGCCTTGCCGCAGAGGAAGCCACCATAGTATACGACGAAGATAAGGTTTCCTTCGAGGAACTTCAGAGCATAGTGAAGAAAGCGGGCTTCCAGCTTCTTCCACCGCAGGACGACAGCCAAGGAGGCATGAGCGACGTGGAATCCAAGCAGGAGAAGAAAAGCGAGAGGATGCACCTAATAAGGCTCTACACCTGCATTGCATTCACGGTTCCGCTCTTCATATTGTGCATGGGGCCCATGGTGGTGCCGTCAATGCCAATGACATCGGGCTGGATTCAGATGGCCCTATGCATACCGGTGATGATTGCAGGCTACACGTTCTTCACCAAGGGGTTCTTCAACCTGTTCAAGCTGCAACCCAACATGGACAGTCTGGTGGCCACAGGTGCGACGGCGAGCTTCGTCTACAGCCTCGTGAACCTCATCCAGACAACTGCGGCCAACGCCCAGGCATCCCAGCTTGCAGCCCAGCATGCAGCAATGGGCCACACGATGGAAGCCATGGAGATGGCAGGCATGACAATGGAACACCCCCACCTATACTTCGAAGGCGTGGCAATGATAATCACGCTGGTGATGGTGGGAAAGCACATAGAGCTCAGGTCAAGGAGAAAGGCCGGCGATTCGATACGAAGCCTTATGAACCTGGCACCTGCAAAAGCAACGCTGGTCAAGGACGGCAGGAACGTTGAGATAGACGCCAAGGATATAGCCGTGGGAGACCTCATACTCGTGCACCCTGGCGAGAAGATTGCCGCAGACGGAATCGTAATTGAAGGCGCAAGCGACGTCGATGAGAGCATGCTCACAGGCGAAAGCCTACCTGTATCCAAGACAGTGGGCTCTCAGGTATGGGGCGCCACGATAAACACAAACGGCTCGTTCATATTCAAAACGCAGAAGATTGGAAAGGACACAGTGCTCTCCTCCATCATAGAAATGGTCAAGCAGGCCCAAGCGTCCAAGGCACCAATAGCAAGGCTTGCGGACAAGGTGTCGGGAGTGTTCGTGCCAATCGTAATGTCGATATCGCTCGTCACCCTCGTTGCATGGCTGCTTGCAGGACGCGACATCTCGTTCGCCCTTAGGTGCGCCGTAAGCGTGCTCGTCATAGCCTGCCCATGCTCGCTTGGACTTGCCACGCCAATTGCAATAATGGTCTCAACCGGCAAGGCCGCCTCACTTGGAATACTGTTCCGCAGCGCACAGGCCCTCGAACAGCTATCCAACATGAAGACCGTAATGTTCGACAAAACGGGGACTTTGACACAGGGAAAGCCCAAAGTCTCCTTCTATACCGATTTTGGCACGCTCCGCTTAGCCGCCCTTGCAGAACGCAGATCAGAACACCCCTACGCAAAGGCCATTCTGGAAGCATACGAGGACGAAGCCTCGAAGAACGCCGTAGAAGGCGGTAATGGAAACGGAGACGACGAATGCAACGAAAGCTGCACGATCGAAAAGCTTGGAGATTCGGACTCCGCCAATGGCGTCTCCTTTGAGGCGATAGTTGGAAAAGGCATAAGAGCGACCGTTCCAGAAGGAGTGATCCTTGCAGGCAACAGAGCCCTCATGGAGGACAACGGCATAGAGATGCCAAAGGAAGACTCGCAGGCCCAGATATACATAGCTCTGAACGGCCAGTACAAAGGGCTTGTCATGATAGAGGACTCCTTGAGACCTGAAGCCAAGGAAGCCGTGGCAAAGCTTAGGGAGCTTGGGCTTGAATCAACAATGCTTACAGGAGACAACCAGAAGACCGCCGCGGCCATAGCCAAGCAGGCGGGTCTTGACGGCTTCCATGCATCGCTCATGCCTCAGGACAAGCTCTCGTTCATAGAGAGAAACAAGGACAGCATAATGGTGGGCGATGGCATAAACGACGCTCCTGCCCTTGAAAAAGCAGGCATAGGCATTGCAATGGGCTGTGGAACAGACGCTGCAATGCAGGTTGCGGATGTCGTCATAATGAACAGCAACCTAAACTCTGTTCCCACTGCGATACGTCTTAGTAGAGCTACCATAAAAAACATAAAGCACAGCCTGTTCTGGGCCTTCTTCTACAACACACTTGGAATTCCAGTTGCGGCGGGACTGCTCACACTGTTTGGAGGACCAACGTTGGATCCAATGATAGCTGCGCTGTGCATGAGTCTCTCAAGCCTGTCCGTAGTACTCAATGCCTTGAGCCTCAAGAGATTCAAGGCCTGAGTGCGTCTCCATTCGAACCTGGAACAGACCAGCTAGGGCTACCAACGAATCGTAGCCCTTACAGTACCACCTTCCACATTCTCCAAAGCCACGGCTCCTCCATGGAGCCTGGCTACGGTGCATACGATTGGAAGGCCAAGGCCTGAGCCTCCGCTGGTTCTGGACCAATCACCCCTTATCCAAGGTTCAAGGAAGCTTCCATCCTCGATGTCCTTTGGAATCGAGCCATTGTTCTCAACGCATACAAAGCATCCACGGGAGTCTTCACCTGCACGGAGAACGACAGGACCATTGTCCTCTCCGTATTCGAATGCATTCTTTATGAGCTCCATGCAGGCTCGTGTCATGAGGACCACATCGCATCTGACATTGTCTGAAACGGGTTCGAACACTATATGTCTTGATCCGTCCTTCAGGAACGGAAGGCTGTTCACAATGCAGTTCTCAAGCACAGCCACCGGAACCTCGTCTATGACAGGCGTAGAATCAGCCTGCATGGAAGAGAAGTCTATGACCTTCCCTATGCGCTCGTTGAGCGTATTGGATTCCTGCCTAAGCTCTGCGACAGAGGTTTCATCAAGAGGGAACACTCCGTCGCCCATGCCGTCAACCATCATCTTTATTGCACTTGCGGGAGTGTTCAGGTCATGGGAGATGCTGCTAAGCCAAGCCCTACGGCTTATGGCATTCTTCTGAAGCTCCTTGTCCAAATCCTCTATGGCTGTCGAAATCTCGTCAAGCTCGCTGTTGCGGCTGCGCTTCATCTTTACATCACATTCACCCCTTGCAAGCTTCTTCAATGCAGTACGTACACCATCTATGAACTTTATGTTGCGGGAGCTTATGATCCATGCAGCGATCAACGCTATCACAAGACACACTGGAACGGACACCAATACACCCCTGAGACAGGAGTCGAAGACGTCCTTGGAATAGGCATAGGTCCTTGGTGAATATGTCAACAGGTCTATTATGAAAAGGTCCTCCCCTTCGAACGCCAAGGTTATGGAGCCAACTATGTCATCGGCGTTTATTGCAGTTGGAAGGACAAGATATGTCTGGTACTTGCTGTACGGGGATTTTCTTTCCACTACCATGAAGCTGTCTGCATCGCTGGATAGGACAAAGGCATCCGATCCTTCCACGCTTTCCAAGGAATCCTCGGAGAACACGACGTTGAGCCTCACCGTATTGCGTGAATCGGTGGACATGAGTTTTCCGTCCGATGCTGCGGCGGCAGATGTCTTTTGGTCGACTGGAAGAATGGCTGCAAGCATTCTGCCCTCGGATGTCTTCCCAAAGGTGAACATCGTGCTGCCATTGGTGTCCCTGACCACGTAGCCGGATACCCTGTTGTCATCCAGAGACGACATTATGAGCCTAAGGCTTCCAAGACCAAAATCCTTGAAGCGGCCGCTTTCTATGCTCTCCTCCAAGGCATCCACAAAATCATTGTAGACGCTAGTCTTCCACTTGGTTTGGCTATGCGAATACTGCACGACGAGGATGACGCTTTGCAGAAGGAGCGTCACGACCGTTATGGAGAATATGCTTATGAAGTATTTGAAGAAGGCCTTTTTCATCTGACCTCTTTTCCCTTTGCGTGTGCGTTTTCAACTCGCGTATCGTCAGAACCTGACAGTTCCATATCAGATGCATAGCCTATGAACCTGTAGCCATAGCCCCTTACCGTCTCTATCCAAGGCGCATCGCCAAGCTTGGCCCTAAGGTTCTTTATGTGGGTGTCAACGATCCTTTCGTAAGCCTCCGATGAATAGTCGAAGCATTTCTGGAGCATCTCGGACCTAGGGATGACCCTGTTGGAGTTCTCTATCAGAAGCGTGAGGATGCGCCACTCGGCTGCAGTCAAGGACATTGGAGCGCCATCCACTTCTATGCGGTGCTCTGCTTCGCTGAAAAGCATCGACGACGGACCGGCCTTGAAGAACCGCGGACTGGCGACGGCACCACCTGATGCACCACCTTCGACTGCAGCGCCGTCTATGCGTCTGAATATCGCTTGGACTCTAAGCACCAGCTCCTTTGGAGAGAACGGCTTTGTTATGTAGTCGTCTGCGCCAAGTTCAAAGCCGTGTATGCGGTCCTCCTCGGCAATCCTTGCGGTCATGAAGATGACTGGGACATCGCATGTGCTGCGAAGTTCCTTTACGAATTCAAAGCCATCCCCGTCAGGGAGCATCACATCCTGAATCAAAAGGTCCGCCTTCGTGATTCTGAAAGCTTCACGGGCAGAGGCCAGGTTGGGAAAGGACATGGCCTTGTAGCCTGCAAGCTCAAGGTATCTCCGGACTCCCTCCCTTATCACGCTATGGTCTTCCACAATGTATATCAGCTTCATAACAAATCATTTATCCACTTGCAGGGCTTTTTTCAACAGACCAATGTCCCAAACGGTCGCAAACACACAAAAATCCACATTCATGGCTCAAGAACGAACGTCATGTATACTGGATTGTGGTCAGAGCACTCGAAACGGGCGTCCACTACATGGCTCTCCACAACAGTCACATTTGGACTTACGAGGAAACCATCCACAGTTATCTGGTACTGGCCTTCCCAATAGGCTTCGTTTGGATTACGGCAGCTTGCAATGGGATTTGACTCGTCGTATGGTGCAACCAGGTGCATTTCATTGGACTTGAACACCTCTGATGGAATTGGCTGGGCCCATGAGAATTCAGTCTTCTCTATACCAAAGGCCTCCACTCCACGCCCTACAACATCCTTGTTGAAATCTCCGCCTCCAATGCAGTAGTTGCCCTTCTCGTACTCCGCCTGCATGTCCGCAAGAAGCATTTCAAGCTGTTCTATGGCAATCGTGCCATCAGATGTGTATGCAGAAAGGTGCAGGTTGTACAGCACAAGCTCCCTTCCATTGTCAGTTGGAATGCGCGATACGCTGTAGCACCTGTCCAAATCCACGAGCTTCATGAGAGAGTCCTCTATTGGCAGACTGCGTCTCACGGCACTAGTGATGGAATAGGACGAGAACGTCATGATTCCAGCCTTGGACTTTCCATGCGGCTGGTAGAACGGGTAGAAAAGGAACGGCGAATCGTAGTTCTGGGCGAACACATGGTTCTGGCCTTCAAGGGCATCTACCAAGAACGTCCTCTCATCCACATGGTAGGATCTTGTTGCATCGAAATCCACCTCTTGTATGAGGTTGAATTGAGCGTCCAAAGCCTTCAAAGAAGCTTCTATCTTGGACAAGTTGGCCTTTAGGGCTTCCTTGCTCTTGGCCCAGGATTGTCTGCCTCCGTCCATGAAGAAGTCATAGTCGTCCTCGTATGCACCAAAGCCTATGTTCCAGGAAACTATGCCTTGCTCTTCTCCAACAGGTACAGGCCTGGAATCCAAAAGTGGATTCTCCACGGGAAGGACAAGATTGTCCTCCAACCTGTGGTAGTCTATGAGTACATACGCCACATAGACGAGAACAACCAACAAAACGAACGCCAAAACGCCTAGCAGGACTTTAAGGAACCTCTTCAAAACGAAACCTCCATCAAAACCTCTTCTTGACAATCATACATTAAAAGTCTTTCATTGGGGAGGAACTTTCAAAACTCCTTCATGCGTCCTGGCCATGCCCTGCACGGCTGGAAC